>Ga0335079_10000013_pt1 | contig 247760 bp, 222 predicted proteins | sample Lox_Sample_33_FD_206719 | JGI IMG/M metagenome (GOLD analysis project Ga0335079, IMG submission 206719) | Soil microbial communities from Loxahatchee National Wildlife Refuge, Florida, United States - Lox_Sample_3.3 | ecosystem: Environmental > Terrestrial > Soil > Wetlands | place: USA... | reverse complement strand
TTGTGCAGGCTCATTCGGGACTCCTTTGGAGCTTCCGGTGTGGTAACCAAAAGCATCATCGGAGACCCCCGAATGGGCAACCCTTCAGCCAGGAATAACGTCCTGAGACTTCACAGTTAGTCATTCACCTAACTATTGCCGAATGGACCAGTGCGCACGCCGGGCAGGATCAGCCCTCTGGACGCATGTGCGGAAACAGGATCACGTCGCGGATCGAGGGCGAGTCGGTAAAGAACATGACGAGCCGGTCGATGCCGACCCCCAGGCCCGCGGTCGGCGGCATGCCGTATTCCAGCGCGCGTACGTAGTCGGCGTCGTAGAACATCGCCTCCTCGTCGCCCTGCTCCTTGCGCGCCACCTGGGCGCGGAAGCGCGCCGCCTGATCCTCCGGATCGTTGAGCTCGGAGAAACCGTTGGCGATCTCGCGCCCGGAGATGAAGAATTCGAAGCGGTCGGCGATGAAGGGATCCGCGTCATTGGGCCGTGACAGCGGTGAGACCTCCACCGGATAGCCATAGACGAAGGTCGGATCGAGAAGCTTCGCCTCCGCGGTCTTCTCGAACAGCTCGATCTGCAGCTTCCCCGGGCCGTCGTCGCGGTGGTAGGCGATGCCGAGCTGCTCACAGCGCTTACGCAGGTAAGTCACATCGCGCAGCGACAGGGGATCGATGCCGGGATTGTTCTCGATGATCGCCTGCTCGACGGTCACGCGGCGAAACGGCTGCGACAGGTCGTAGGCGCGGCCCTGGTAAGTAAGCCTCGGGCTGCCGTTCAGCGTGTCGGCGAGGCCGCGGGTCGCCTTCTCTACCCAGTCCATGATGTCGTCGTAGTCCGCCCAGGCGAGGTACAGCTCCAGCATGGTGAATTCCGGGTTGTGCTGGGTCGAGAGTCCCTCGTTGCGGAAGTTGCGGTTGATCTCGTAGACGCGATCGAGGCCGCCGACGATCAGGCGCTTGAGGTACAGCTCCGGCGCGATCCGCAGGTACATGTCGAGATCGAGCGCATTGTGGTGCGTGCGGAAGGGGCGCGCCGTGGCCCCGCCGGGAATCGGCTGCATCATCGGCGTCTCGACCTCGAGGAAACCGAGCGCGTCGAGGAAGTCGCGCAGATAGCGCACGATGCGCGCCCGCGTGCGGAACACCTCGCGGCTCGCATCGCTCATGATGAGATCGACGTAACGGCGGCGATAGCGCGTCTCGGTGTCGGCGAGGCCGTGCCACTTGTCGGGCAGCGGCCGCAGCGACTTGACCAGCAGGCGCAGCTTCTCGGCGCGCACCGACAGCTCGCCGGTGCGGGTGCGGAACAGGAGGCCCGCGCCGCCGATGATGTCGCCCACGTCCCAGCTCTTGAAGGCCTCGTAGACCGGACCGAGCGTCTCCTGCTGCAGGTAGAGCTGGATCTGTCCGGTGCGGTCGGCGATCTTGGCGAAGCTCGCCTTGCCCATGACGCGCTTGAACATCAGGCGGCCGCCGACCTGCACGTGCGTCGGATTGGCCTCGAGCCACTCGCCGCTCTTCTCGCCGTAGGCGGCCTGCAGCTCGCCGGCGAGCGCGTCGCGGCGGAAGTCGTTGGGGAAGGCGCCGCCCGCGCCGGCGCTACGGCGCAGCTCGGCGAGCTTGGCGCGCCGCTCGGCGATCAGCTTGTTCTCGTCGCCGCCATCATCGCCGCCCCGAGGGCCGCTCGCGTTGTTGCCGTTCTTCTGCATGCGCCTATATGCCCGCCTTGAGCGATGCCTCCATGAACTGATCGAGATCGCCGTCGAGCACCGCCGTGGTGTTGCCGACCTCGACGCCGGTGCGCAGATCCTTGATGCGCGACTGGTCGAGCACGTAGGAGCGGATCTGGTTGCCCCAGCTGACGTCCGACTTCGAATCCTCGAGCACGCGCGCGGCGGCGTTGCGCTTGTTGACTTCGAGCTCGTAGAGCTTGGCTTTCAGCATCTTCATCGCGGTGGAGCGGTTCTTATGCTGGCTGCGCTCGTTCTGGCAGGCGACCACGATCCCGGTCGGCAGGTGCGTGATGCGCACCGCGGACTCGGTCTTGTTGACGTGCTGGCCGCCCGCGCCCGAGGAACGGTAGACGTCGGTCCTGAGGTCCGCGGGATTTATCTCGATCTCGATGTCATCGTCCACCTCGGGCGAGACGAACACGGAAGCAAACGAGGTATGGCGGCGGTTGCCGGAGTCGAAGGGCGACTTGCGCACCAGGCGGTGCACGCCGGTCTCGGTGCGCAGCCAGCCGTAGGCGTACTCGCCCTGCATCTCGACGCTCGCGCTCTTGATGCCGGCCACTTCCCCGGGGCTCGAGTCGATCACCTCGCAGCGGAAACCGCGCGCCGCGCCCCAGCGCAGGTACATGCGCAGCAGCATCTGCGCCCAATCCTGCGCCTCGGTACCGCCCGCCCCCGCCTGAATGTCGAGAAATGCGTTGTGCGAATCCATCTCGCCCCGGAACATGCGCTTGAGCTCGAGGTGGCGCACCTCGGTTTCGAGACGCTCGGCGTCGCGCTCGATGTCCTGCGCGGCGCCTTCATCTCCCTCGGCCTCGGCGAGCTCGAGCAGCTCCGCGGCCTCGCTGATGCCACGGCTCGTGCGGTCGATCTCGCCGACGTCGCTGCTCAGCCGGGCGCGCTCGCGCCCGAGCTCCTGCGCGCGCGCCGGGTCGGACCACACCGCCGGATCCTCCAGCTCGCGCCCGACCTCCTCGAGGCGCTCGAGCTTGCGGTCGTACTCAAAGAAACCCCCGTAGCGCGTGCGTGCGCTCGCCGAGATCCTTGAGGTGACGCTTGAGTTGATTGACTTCCATGGTCGTCCTGCGGCTGTGCTGCGTTCGGATGCTAACACTGCCGCGGCCGGTTCAGCGAGCAACCGGCAGCAGGTGATCGACCAGCAGCTGCAGGCGCCGTTCGCCCTGGTACTCGTTGACGTCCAGCCGGTAGACGAGCCGCACCAGGCCTTCGGGCAGCGCGCCGGCGGCGCCTGCCTCGAAGTGGTTGAAGACCACCGCATCGAAGGAGCGGCCGCTCGACTCCGGCTCCACCCACATCTTCAGGTGCCGCTCGCCGATCACGCGCGCGCTCCTCACGCTGAACACGCCGTCGAAGGACGGCTCGGGAAACGCCTGGCCCCACGGCCCCCCGGCGCGCAGCGCCTCGGCGGTGCCGAGGGCGATCTCGGCGACGACGAGCTCGCCGTCGGTCTCGATGGTCTCCGCCGCGGCGCGCCCGCCCTGCCAGCGCGCCACTTCCTCATCGAAGGCCCGCGCGAACTCGTCGAGCCGTCCGCGCTCGAGGGTCAGGCCGGCCGCCATGGCGTGCCCGCCGAAGCGGCTGATGAGCCCGGGGTGGCGGGTGGCGAGCCTCTCGAGCACGTCGCGGATGTGCACGCCGGCCACCGAGCGGGCCGAGCCGCGCAGCGTCGCGGGATCCGCCGTGGCGAAGGCGATCACCGGGCGCCGTACGCGCTCCTTGACGCGGCTCGCGACCAGCCCGACGACGCCCTGGTGCCAGCTCTCATCGAACAGGCACACGCCGCTGCGCTCGATAGCGCCGGGGCCGGGCTCGGCCAGGCGGCGCACCGCGGCGAGCGCCTCCTGCTGCATGCGTGCCTCGATCGCGCGGCGCTCATCGTTGAGCTGATCGAGCCGCACGGCCAGCTCCTGCGCCACGGCAGAATCATCGGTGAGCAGGCACTGGATGCCGATCGTCATGTCGTCGATGCGGCCGGCGGCGTTCAGGCGCGGCGCCACGCCGAAGGCGAGATCGGCGGCCGTCAGGTCGGCGGCGCCACGCCCTGCGATCGCGAGCAGCGCCCTGATCCCGGCGACGCAGCGCCCGGCGCGGATGCGTTTCAGGCCCTGCGCCACCAGCACGCGGTTGTTGGCATCGAGAGGCACTAAGTCCGCCACCGTGCCGAGCGCCACCAGATCGAGCAGCTGTGCCACGACCGGCGGGCGCGCATCGCTCCCCCCGATCTGCGCGAGGCGCCGCTCGAGGGCGGCCATGATGTAGAAGGCGACGCCGACGCCGGCGAGCGCACGGCTGCCGAAGCGGCTGCCGGCGAGGTTGGGATTCACGATGACGTTGGCATCGGGGAGCTCTGCGCCGGGCAGATGATGGTCGGTGATCAGCACGTCGATTCCGCGGATGCGTGCGGCGGCGACTCCCGCGTGACTCGAGATCCCGTTGTCGACCGTGACGATGAGCGTCGGCGAGCGCTGCGCCGCCAGCGCCACGATCTCGGGCGTCAGCCCGTAGCCAAACTCGAAGCGGTTCGGCACCAGAAAGTCGACGGCGGAGAAGCCCAGGCTGCGGAGCGCGCGCACCATGAGCGCGCTGGCGGTGGCACCGTCGGCGTCGAAATCGCCGATCACCAGCACGCGGCCGCCGGTGCGGTGAGCGATGAGGAGCTCCACCGCCGCCGGGATTGCCTCGAGCGTGCCGACCGGCAGGAGCCGCGCGAGCGAGGTGTCGAGGTCGGAGGCCGTCCGCAGCCCGCGCGCCGCGTAGGCGCGCGCCAGCACGGGGTTGAGGCCCGCGACCAAGACCTGCGCCGCCGGCGCGCGCCGCACCACCGTGAGCTTCATGGGCGAGGCAACCTCATGCGAGTGCCTCGAGTCCGGAGCGGGGGCGGCGCCAGCGCTTGAGGCCGCTTCGCCTGCCGAGCGCGATGCGCGTGTCGTTCGCGATCAGGGTGAGCCGTTTGAGCGAGCCGTCCCGCAGTGCCGCGAGCGCAGGCTGAATCAGGCGCCGGTCGAGCGCCGCCGCCGCGGCGGGCAGGCTCCACTCCTCCCCCGGCAGCTCGCCGGCCAGCTCGACCACGACCACGGCCCGCTCCGCGCAGACGTCGGCGAATACGGCTTCGGGCCGCTGCGGGAGAGTCTGCATCGCCCGTCCATCAAGGGAGAGGAGGCCGGCTACAAAGGCATCCGACCCGAAAACGGCGGTTGCGCCGTGCCGGGCACCGTTGGCCGGCTCCGGCGGCGGTGAGCGCCCGTGTGGAAGCGCCGTCCCCATGGCGCCCCACAGCCACAGCGCCGTGACCGGCGCGGCCCCACGCTTGAGCCGTGCCTCATTGAGCGCCGCTCCGTGCAGCCACATCTCGATCTCCGCGATCAGGCGCAGCAGCGGCGCTGCGGCTGCACCCTGCGGCACCACGAGCAGTCCGCCGGCGCAGCGCGCGGGCTCGGCGGTCGCGACCGCGGCGATTCCCGGTGTGAGAGCCAGGAATTGGCCATCGCTGAGGGGCTGCAGTGCGGCGCCTGAGCCGGCGAAGGTCTGGTGAAAGGCGTCCGCGAGTACTGCCTGCTCCTCTGCTGTGAGCCGCACGATGCCACGCCGATCGAGATGCACGCGCGTGAGTCCCGCGACGAGCTCGACCGGTGTCGCGATCCAGCGCGTCGCGGCCTCGGTGCCGGTGGCCGCGCCCGCTACCGCGGCCACCGACACGCCGGCGAGATCGCCACGGCCGAGCCAGCGCACGAGCCATTCGCGCCAGCCCGCCTCGAGCCGCTCGCGCTCGCCGAACCGCCCGGCGTACTCGAGCCCGGCGAGCGCGCCCGGTTCCGCCGCCAGCCCGCCTGGCGGCTCGTCCGACAGCCGATAAACGTCGGCGATGACTATCACAGCCTCGTGCACGGGCAGTATCGTACCGCCGTGAAGCTCACTCTCGAACCCGGCGTGACCGCCAATCTGATCCGCGGCTACTCGGACAGCGAAGTGCGCATCGGCGGGCACACGGTGCGCGGGAGCTGCATCGTCACCGCCGACACGCTGATCACTCAGTGGGAGCCCCGGAGCTTCGCGGAGCTCGAGGCCGCGCACCTCGAGGCACTGCTCGCCCTGAATCCCGAGCTCGTGGTGCTCGGCAGCGGCCCGACTCAGCAGTTCGCGCCGCGTGAGATTCGCGCGCTGCTCGCGCAGAAGGGCGTCGGGCTCGAGGTGATGCAGCTCGGCGCCGCGTGCCGGACGTTCAATGTGCTGGTGCAGGAGGAGCGGCGTGTGGCCGCGGGACTATTTCTTCGGTAGGGACCGAAGGAGAAGACGATCGGCAGAAGACACAGGGGGAGGCTCAACCAACCAAACAATCATTCGAAGCTGACAGACTCGAACAATTGCACTGTTCTTATTGTTCTTGGGAAACGTTATTGCTGTTGTTGCGACTCCCTCCTCCCTGTGCCTTCTGCTGATGGCCCTCCCCGTTACCTGTCGTCATCGAGAGACAGGGCGTGCATGTTAAACACGTCGCAGATACCGGCGCAAGCGCCTTGACACGCAAGGACTTTTCCTCAGGGGCGCGCCGCTCTGCCGAGGCCACGCGGCATTTTTTCCGGGGAAATACCTGTGTAAGGCATATTGCACAGCGTGTTTTTGATATTTTAGATTAATATAAACAATAGCTTAAAAGATATATCTCGATCATTTCTTCTCAGGCGGTACCACCGAGAAGCGGGACGAAGGCGACGGCTCCGAGGGACTCACGCTCGATGCGCTGCTCACGGCGAGTGAAGCGGACGAGCTCCTGCTCGCCTTCCGGCCCCAGGGGCACGATCAGGCGGCCGCCGATCTTCAGCTGCTTGAGCAGCGCATCGGGCACGGTGAGGGGGGCGGCGGCCACCAGGATCCCGTCGAACGGCGCGTGGGCCTTCCAGCCGACGGAACCGTCGCCATGCCGGAAGCGAACGTTCCGGATGCCGAGCTCTTTCAGCCGCTCGCGTGCCCGGCCGAGCAAGGGCTCGATGCGCTCGATCGTATAGAGATGCGTCACCAGCGGTGCGAGCACCGCAGTCTGGTAGCCGCAGCCGGTGCCGACCTCGAGCACGTTGTCGAGGGGGCCGCCGGTCGGTCCGCCTTCGAGCAGCGCTTCGGTCATCCGCGCCACGATGTAGGGCTGCGAGATCGTCTGGCCGAAACCGATCGGCAGCGCCGTGTCCTCGTAAGCGCGGCTGCCGAGCGCCTCGTCGACGAAGATGTGGCGCGGCACGTTGCGGATCCGATCGAGTACGGCGAGGTTGGCGATGCCCTGCTCGCGCAGCCGCTGCACCAGGCGATCGCGGGTGCGCGCCGAGGTCATGCCGATGCCGGTGAGGCGCAGATCAGTCATCGACGCCTTCCAGCCAGTCAGTGACCGCGGGCAGTGCGCCGTGGCGTGTGAGGTCGACCTGCAGCGGCGTCACCGACACATACCCCCGGGCGATCGCGTCGAAGTCGGTGCCGGGCCCGGCGTCCTGCTCGGCTCCCGCCGGTCCGATCCAGTACACCGGACGGCCGCGTGGGTCCTGCGCGCGCATCACCGGCTCCGAGCGGTGCCGGTAGCCGAGGCGGCTCGCGCGGAAGCCGCGCAAGGCGGCGAGCGGCACGTCCGGCACATTGACGTTGAGGATGAGCGCCGGCTCGAGCGCCTTCTTCAGGAGCTGCGCGACCAGGAGGCGCGCAACCTCCGCGCCGGTGGCGAAGTGCCCCCCGCCTCCGCCGCCGGTACAGAGCGACACTGCGATGGTCGGCAGGCCGAGGAAGCGGCCCTCGAGCGCCGCGGCCACCGTGCCCGAGTAGAGCACGTCGTCGCCGAGGTTCGGTCCGTCGTTGACGCCCGAGACCACCATGTCGTGCTCGAAGTCGAACAGGCCCGAGATCGCCAGGTGCACACAGTCGGTCGGCGTCCCGGGCACGAAGTACACGCCGGGCTCGGACTCGTATACGCGCAGCGGCACATCGAGCGTGAGCGAGTTGCTGGCCCCGCTCTTGTTGCGGTCCGGAGCGACGACGGTCACCTCGGCGAGCGTCGCCAGAGCCTCCCGCAGGCGGCGGATGCCTTCCGCGCGATAGCCGTCATCGTTGCTGACCAGGATCTTCAAGCGATCGTTATTCGCGTCTGTCGCCGAGCCGCTTCGCGGGAGCGCGTGACTATATACTTTTAATGACTGCGGGCGGAGGTAGCGTGTCCCAGCCGGGCGGTGACGACGACGCGGACGATGCGAGCGAGGCAGCGCGCCTGTTCCGCGATGCGGTGCGCGGCGTCAAGCCGCTCGCCGGCGGCACCCATGCCCCGCGGCGACCCAAGCCCCGGGCTCACGCCCGTTTCACGCGCGCCGACCGCGCCGCGGTGCTCAAGGAGAGCCTCGCCGCCGAGCCCCACGATCCTGCCCTCGCCGGCGGGGAGGAGCTGCTGTACCAGCGGCCGGGCGTGCAGGCGGCCGTGGTGCGCCGGCTGCGGCGCGGCGAGTACACGATCGAGCGCGAGATCGATCTGCACGGTCTCACGGTCGCCGAGGCCAAGCACGCCTTGCGCCAGTTCCTCATCGACGCGCTCGAGCGCGGCGTGCGCTGCGTGCGCATCGTGCATGGTAAGGGACTGCGCTCCGGCCACCGCGGACCGGTGCTCAAGGCCGCGGTCAGCGCGGTCCTGCGCCGCACCGGGGCGGTGCTGGCCTATGTGTCGGCGCGGCCGGCCGACGGCGGAACCGGCGCGCTGTACGTGCTGTTGTCGCCGGCGTAATCGGCTACGAGCTCGCGAAGAACGGCGGTCGCAAAGCTGCCGCGCGTGAGGCGAAAGCGCAGCACCACGGCGGCGGGCTCTGCTTCGCAGGTCAGCTCCGCCACACGCAGGCGCAGGCTCCGGCGCTCCTGGGCCATGCCGGCCGCCGCACACAGCGCGCACTCGGCCGCGAACTCAGCGCTGATCCGCATCTCGAGCCCGAGCACGCCCGCGGCGGTTCCCGGCTCCCCCGCTCCCCACAGGGGGCCGGTGGGGTGTATCTCGAGGCGCGTGCAACGCGCCGCGAGCTGGTCATCGAGCGCCACGACGGGGAAGAAGCTGCCGCGGCCGTCCAGACTCGCGAGGTCGCCCGCGAGGAGCCGCTCCCAACTGCCATCGCCGACCCGCGTGGCCAGCAGGGCGTTGAACACCACGCTGCGCGCGGCCGAGAGCACCAAGCCCCGTTCGGCGGCGGGCAGGCGCGCGGGATCCTGCGCGGCCGCGGTGAGATTCCCGCCGTCCCGCCCGAAGCGCTGCGGACCGAAGTAGTTCGGTACCCCGCGCGCGGCGATGAGCGCGAGCCGCGGCGCGAGGCGCCCGGCGAGGCCTGCTCCCCCGCCCCCGGCGGGGCGCAGTCGTATTGCAAAGCGGTTGCCGGCGAGCGCCCCTCGCGGGAGCTTGCGGTTGTGGGCGTGCGACTCGAGCACCTCGTAACCCTCGCCGCGCACGGCGGCGAGGTCGAGCGGCGTCCGCGGCCGCGGGACCGTGAACCACTGGATGGCGACCGCGCGGCGATCCTTGAGCCCCGCGTAGCCGACCTCCTGCGGCCGGCAGCCGGCGTGACGAGCGAGCTCGCGCGCGACCCACGGGGTGTTGGCGTCGGTCTTGCGCACCTTGAGGAGCAGGTGAAGGCCTGCGCCCGCGGGAGCGAAGCCCAGGTCCTCCTCGACCAGGAAGTCCTCCGCACGCTCGCGCAGCGCCGCCTCGGCCACCGGCGCGCCGTGCGCACGCGCGGGGCTGAGCGCGGCAGTCCGCGCCGCATCCGTGGCGCCGGCAGTCGCCATCAGGCCTCGGAAAGCAGTACGACCGCCTGCGCGGCGATCCCCTCGCCGCGCCCGAGGAACCCCAACCGCTCGGTCGTCGTCGCCTTGAGGTTGACGCGCTCCGCCGTTACCTCGAGGAGCCGCGCCACCTCGCGGCAGATCGCCTCGCGGTGCGGGCCGACCCGGGGTGCCTCGGCGATCACCGTGAGATCGGCATTCACCACGGTGAGCCCGCGCGCGCGCAGCATCGCGAGCACTGCGGTGACGAAGCGGCCGCTGGCGGCGCCCTTCCAGCGCGGATCGCTGTCGGGAAAATGCTGGCCGATGTCGCCGAGCCCGGCGGCGCCGAGCAGGGCATCGCACAGCGCGTGCAGCACGACGTCGCCGTCCGAATGCGCAACCACGCCGCGGGTGTGCGCAACGCGCACGCCCCCGAGCATCAGATGATCGCCGGGACCGAAGGCATGCACGTCGACTCCCGATCCGATCCTCACGTCCGCCTCCGCGAGCGCAGCACTGCCTCGGCGAGCTGGAGATCCTCGCTGGTGGTGAGCTTCAGGTTGGTCGACCGGCCTTCGACCAGCAGCGGACTCGTACCGGCCCATTCCATCGCCTGAGCCTCGTCGGTGGGATTGCGCCCGGCGGTCAGTGCCGCATCGAGCGCGGCGCACAGCGGCCCGAAGCGGAACATCTGCGGCGTCAGCGCGCGCCACAGCTCGGCGCGGTCAATGGTGCGTGCGACCGTCGGTCCCTGGTGCGCGTCCGGGTCCGCTTGCGCCTGCTTGAGCGTATCCGCGACCCGGATCGCGAGCAGCCCGCCCTTGCCGTGCGCCGCCACCCGCTCGATCAGCTCCTCGAGGTCCCGCGGGTCGAGACAGGGGCGTGCCGCATCGTGCACCAGCACCCAGTCGCTCGCCTCAGCGCGGCCGGCGAGTGCTGCGAGCCCGCGACGCACCGAGGCGCTCCGCGCACCGCCCCCGGGTGTTGCCGAGAGCCGCTCGCTCCCGAGGCGCGCCGCGACCCGGTGCCAGGCAGAGTCCGACTCGGCGATCACCACCACGGCGTGTGCGCAGCGCGGATCGCCGAGGAACGGCGCCAGCGCCCACTCGATGACGCTGCGCCCCAGGAGAGGTACGTACTGCTTGGGGATATCGCCCTGGAAGCGCCGGCCGGAGCCCGCTGCGGGCATGACGAGCCAATATCTCATTGGCTGAAAGTCGCCTGCGGCGCCTTCAGCGGAGGGCGCCTCAGCCTCATTTGAGGCCGGGGCGAAAGGCGCGACTTTCGCCCCTCATTGGCGAGTCGCAGGCTCAGTGCCATCGCCTGCGGCCTTCAGCGAGCCGCGGTCCGCGTCGGCGACGACGAGGCGGCAGCCGGGCGGGCGGGCACCACCTGATAGAAGGTCTCGTTGCGGGCAATCATGCCGAGATCGCTGCGGGCGCGCTCCTCGAGCGCATCCATCCCGGTCTTCAGGTCACGCACCTCGGCGGCGAGCTGGCGATTACGCTCGGCGAGCTGGGCGTCCTCCGCCTGCTGCAGGGCCACGGCCTGTTTCAGGCGCTCGACCTTGCGCACACCGTTGTCGGAGACCCAGATCCGGTATTGCAGCAGGACGAGGACGACAGCCAGGGCGGCAGCGAGCCACTTCATGGGAGGGACAGCGTAACAGACGCCGCCGTGTGCGCGAAGGGCAGCAGGATGCTCTGGCTACGGGCCACGCGAGGGTCCATTGGGCAATAGTCAGGTAAGTGACTAACTATTGCCCGGGGAGTGGTTACGCGCGGGGAAGGCGTCCCGGCCGGCGAAGCGTACCTTGCCGAGCTCCGCCTCGATCCGCAGCAGCTGGTTGTACTTGGCGATGCGGTCGGAGCGCGACAGCGAGCCGGTCTTGATCTGGGTGGCGGGCGTTGCCACCGCGATGTCGGCGATGGTGCTGTCCTCGGTCTCGCCCGAGCGGTGGGAGATCACGGAGGCGTAGCGCGCCTGGTCGGCCATATCGATGCAGGCGAGCGTCTCGCTGAGGGTGCCGATCTGGTTGGGCTTGATGAGGATCGCGTTGGCGATGCGCTTCTCGATCGCCTCGCGCAGGATCTTCGTGTTGGTGACGAAGATGTCGTCGCCCACCAGCTGGAGCTTGCTCCCGAGAAGCCGCGTGAGCTCGCCCCAGCCGGTCCAGTCGGCCTCGCTCATGCCGTCCTCGATGGTGACGATCGGGTACCTGGCGGCGAGGTCCGCCAGATAGCGGGCAAACTCGGCGGGGGTGAAGACGCGATTCTCTCCTTCGAGATGGTAGCGGCCATCGCGGAAGAACTCCGAGCTCGCCACGTCGAGCCCCAGATAGATATCGCGCCCGGCCTGGTAGCCGGCCTTCCCGATCGCCTCCAGTATCAGGCCGAGGGCCGCCTCGTTCGACTCGAGGCTCGGAGCGAAACCGCCCTCGTCGCCGACCGCGGTCGACAGCCCCCGGTCGGCCAGCAGCTTCTTCAGCGTATGGAACACCTCGGCGCCGTAGCGCAGGGCCTCGCGGAAGCTCGGCGCTCCCACCGGCAGGATCATGAACTCCTGCACGTCGAGACTGTTGTTGGCGTGTGCGCCGCCGTTGACGATGTTCATCTGCGGCACCGGCATCACCGGCTCGTGCTGGCGGGGCAACAGCCGCGCCAGGTGCCGGTAGAGCGGCAGCCGGTCGTCAGCGGCCGCGGCACGCGCCGCGGCGAGCGAGACCCCGAGAATGGCGTTCGCGCCCAGCCTGCCTTTGTTGTCGGTGCCGTCGAGCTCGATCATGCGCGCATCGAGGGCGGCCTGATCGCGCGGATCCGATCCGACCACCGCGCCCTTCAGCACCGTGTTCACGTGCTCGACCGCCTTGAGCACTCCCTTGCCGCCGTAGCGGCGCTGGTCGCCGTCGCGCAGCTCCACCGCCTCGCGCGTGCCGGTGGAGGCGCCCGAGGGCACGGCCGCACGCCCGAGCGTGCCCGAATCGAGCAGCACGTCGACTTCGACCGTGGGGTTGCCGCGCGAATCCAGGATCTCGCGGCCCGTGACATGGGTGATACGGCTCATAACAGTGACTCCTCGAAAGGTGCGGCCTTGACCGCGCGGTCGAGCTCGGTGAGCGTCGTCAGCAGCGGCTCCATGCGCGCCAGCGGCCAGGCATTCGGTCCGTCGGAGAGCGCTTCCTCGGGGCGCGGGTGCGTCTCCATGAAAAGTCCCGCGACTCCGGCGGCGACCGCTGCCCGCGCCAGCACCGGGATGAATTCGCGCTGTCCGCCGGACGAGGCGCCCTGCCCGCCCGGCAGCTGCACCGAGTGCGTCGCGTCGAACACCACCGGGCAGCCGGTGGCGCGCATGATCGCCAGCGAGCGCATGTCGGTGACCAGGTTGTTGTAGCCGAAGGAGAAGCCGCGCTCGCACACCAGGATCGCCTGATTGCCGGTCGAGCGAGCCTTGTCGACCACGTTCTGCATCTCCCACGGCGAGAGGAACTGGCCCTTCTTGATGTTGACGGGCTTGCCCTGGGAGGCGGTGTTGACGATGAAGTTGGTCTGGCGGCAGAGGAACGCCGGGGTCTGCAGTACATCGACCACCGCAGCCACTTCGGCGAGCGGGGTGTCCTCGTGCACATCCGTGAGCACCGGAACCCCGATGCGGGTCCTGACGTGCTCGAGCACCTTGAGCCCTGCGTCGATGCCGGGTCCGCGGAATGAGGCGCGCGAGGAGCGGTTCGCCTTGTCGTACGAGGCCTTGAAGATGAACGGCACCCGCAAACGGCCGGTGATCTCCTTCAGCCGGCCGGCGATCTCCTCGGTCAGCGCCTGGCCCTCGATGACGCAGGGACCGGCGATCAGGAACAGCGGCCGTTCGATTCCGACTTCATGTCCTGCCAGCCGCACGGCATCCATCCTTCCAGGCGTCGTGCCCGCTTACGCCCCGGCGGCCTGCGGAAGCTGCGCGGCGCGTGCGGCCCGCGCGGCGCGGATGAAGCCCGTGAACAGCGGGTGCCCGTCCCGCGGGGTGGAGGTGAACTCGGGGTGGAACTGCGTGGCGACGAACCAGGGGTGATTCGGCAGCTCGATCACTTCCACCAGGCCGTCGCGCGAGAAGCCCGAGAAGCGCATGCCGGCCTGGCGGTAGCGCTCGAGATAGTTGTTGTTGAACTCGTAGCGGTGGCGGTGCCGCTCCATGATGACGTCGCGCCCGTAGAGCTCGCGGGCACGCGTGCCCGCCCCCAGCAGCACCTCCTGAGCGCCGAGGCGCATGGTGCCGCCCTTGTCGGAGCCTTCGGTGCGCGTCTGCGCGCCGTGCACCTGGTCCTGCCATTCCGAGATGAGCGCAATGACCGGGTGCGGGGTGGCGCGGTTGAACTCGGTGCTGTTGGCGTCGGCGAGCCCCTGCATGTGCCGGCCGAACTCGACGATCGCGACCTGCATCCCTAAGCAGATTCCGAGGTACGGCACGCGCTGCTCGCGCGCGCAGCGCACCGCCTGGATCTTGCCCTCGATGCCGCGCTCGCCGAAGCCGCCCGGCACCAGGATCGCATCCATCCCCTTCAGCATGTGGGTGCCATGCTGCTCGATGTCGGTCGACTCGATGTAGTGGATGTTGACCCGCGTGCGGCTCTTGAGTCCCCCGTGCATCAGCGCCTCGTGCAGCGAGAGGTAGGAGTCGCGGATCTGCACGTACTTGCCGACCATCGCGATGTCCACCTGGCCGTCGGGGTTCGCCTTGGCGCTCACGACGTGGCGCCACTCGGCGAGATCGGTCGGCGGCACGGTGAGGCGCAGCTTGTCGACCACGATGTCGTCGAGCGCCTGCTCGTGCAGCAGGATCGGGATGCGGTAGATGTCGTCGGCGTCGACCGCAGAGATCACCGCACGCTCCTCGACATTGGTAAAGAGCGCGATCTTGCGCCGCTGCTCCTCGGGCAGTGGGTGCTTGCAGCGGCACAGGAGCACGTCGGGCTGTATGCCGATGCCGCGCAGCTCCTTGACCGAGTGCTGGGTCGGCTTGGTCTTGACTTCGTGCGAGCCGCCCACCACCGGCACCAGCGTCAGGTGCATGTAGACGCAGTTGCTGCGGCCGAGCTCCACCCCGAGCTGGCGGATGGCCTCGAGGAACGGCAGCGACTCGATGTCGCCCACCGTGCCGCCGATCTCGACCATGCAGACGTCGGCGCCGTCGGCGCCGAGCTTGATGCAGCGTTTGATCTCGTCGGTGATGTGGGGAATCACCTGGACCGTCGCGCCCAGATAGTCACCGCGCCGCTCCTTGGCGATCACGCGCTCGTAGATCCGGCCGGTGGTGAAGTTGCTGTTGCGCCCCGTGGTGGTGCGCACGAAGCGCTCGTAGTGCCCGAGGTCGAGGTCGGTCTCGGTGCCGTCCGAGGTGACGAACACTTCGCCGTGCTGAAACGGGCTCATGGTGCCCGGATCCACGTTGATGTAGGGGTCGAGCTTGACCATGGCGATCTTGAGGCCGCGGGCCTCGAGGATCGCGCCGAGCGAAGCGGAGGCGATGCCCTTGCCCAGGGAGGACACGACGCCGCCGGTGACGAATACGAAACGCGTCATAACTCTTACAGGATTACCCGTCGCGTGTGGTCGCTGCCGCAGAAAGGGCAGATCGACGACGGGCCAGCAGGTTAGCACATCTCCCGCGCCCGTGCCCCGCCGTCAGCGCGCCGCAAACACAAAACGTGCGCGGCGGCGGGTCCGTGAACCTGCCCGCACCGACTGGTCCAGCCACAGGTCCGCAACCGCGAGCAGCCGGCCGCCGCCGTAGACGAGCGGCAACCGTGCGCGTTCGGCCGGCGGGAGCTGCGACTCGCGCAGCAGGCTCTTCAGCGTGCGTCGCGGCCGGCCCGGGGCGATCGCGAGCCGCTCGCCGCCCCGGCGCCAGCGGATCGTGAGCCGTGCTGGCAGCGCACCGAGACTGACCGGCCCGTGTGCATCCGCCCGAAGCTCGATCTGGCCGAGGCCGTCGGGCAGCGGACAGATGGGCTCGGCACGCCACGCCCAGACGATCTCGCGCGGCACGGCAGACCCGCCCTTGCCGATTTCCCGGCCCGCACGGCCTGCGGGACGGAGCGTCAGCAGCCCCGCCTGCCTCTCGAGGCGCACTCCGGGCCACTCGACCGCGGGCTGCGCATCGGCACGGGCCGCGAGCAGCGGGCCGGCGATCTCGTTGAGGCGCGGAGTCGGCGGCACCGAAAACCCACGGTCGGCGATCCAGAACCTCAGGGCATTGCGCCGGCGCTCGGGCGGAAGCGCCCGCAGCGCGCTCGCCGCGAGGGACTGGCCGTGCCGCGCCGCACTCAGGTCGGCGAGCGCCAGGCCCTCGAGCAGCTCCTGTGCTTCGGCGGCGTGGCGCGCCGTGCGGCCCACGGTCGTCGTGACGCCCGGCCAGCGCTCGCGGATGACCGGCAGCACGCGCAATCGCAGGAAGTTCCGGTCCGGGCCTGCATCGGCGTTGCTCGGGTCCTCGAGGTAAGGGAGGCCCGCATTGCGCACGAAGGCCTCGAGCTCGCGGCGGGTGCGCGTGAGGAGCGGCCGCGCCAGGAGACCGGGCGCGAACGGCGCGAGCGCGGGCATCGCGGCGAGCCCCGCGACCCCGGCGCCGCGCAGCAGCATGAGGAGCACCGTCTCGAGCTGATCGTCCTCGTGATGCGCGGTCACGAGGACCTCGCCGGGTCGCAACGTGCCGGCGAGCAGCCGGTAGCGCGCGGCCCGCGCGCGGGCCTCGGGTGATTCGCCGCGCGCCCGCGTCACCTTTGCCTCGAGCACCTCGCACGGCACGCCGAGGCCGGCCGCGACCTCCGCGGCGCGCGCCCCCCATGAGCGCGAATCCGGATGGAGTCCGTGGTCGACGTGTACGGCACGCAGCGCCTGCGGCCGGTGCCTGAGCTCAGTGAGCGCCTTGAGGAGCGCCGTGGAGTCGGCGCCGCCTGAGAAGGCGACGCACAGCTCGCGCCCGGGGAAGCCGGGCAGGAGCTCGGCGAGGCGCCTGCCGAGCCAGCGCGCGCCGAATTCCTCCGGCTTTCGCCCCATCACCCCGCCGCGTCAGGCCGCGTTTTCGGAGAACACGCCGAAGGAGGCGATCTTGGCGGCGCGTGCCGCCCGCAGCTGATCGCGCGGCAACGCGTCGAGCTCGTCGAGATGGCGGATCAGCGCAGCCTTCAGGCGTGCGGCAGTGGTGGCCGCGTCGCGGTGCGCCCCGCCCAGGGGCTCCTCGATCACCTCGTCGACCAGGCCGAGCTTCTGCAGCCGATCGGCCGTGAGGTTGAGCGATTCGGCCGCCACCTCCTTCTTGTCCTGGCTCTTCCACAGGATCGAGGCGCAGCCCTCCGGCGAGATCACCGAATAGGTGCTGTACTGGAGCATGAGGAGCCGGTCGCACACCCCGATCGCCAGCGCCCCGCCCGAGCCGCCCTCACCGGTCACGACGGTGACGATCGGCACCCTCAGCACCGACATCTCGAAGAGATTGCGCGCGATCGCCTCGCTCTGGCCGCGCTCCTCGGCGCCGACGCCGGGGTAGGCGCCCTGGGTATCGATGAACGTCACCAGCGGGATACCAAAGCGCTCGGCCAGATGCATGAGGCGCAACGCCTTACGGTAGCCCTCGGGCTTCGGCATGCCGTAGTTGCGCCGCACGCGCTCCTTGGTGTCGCGGCCCTTCTGGTGGCCGATCAGCACCACCGCGCGCTCCTCGATACGCGCCAGCCCGCCGACGATCGCCAGGTCGTCGGCGTACATGCGGTCGCCATGCAGCTCGTGGAACTCGCTGGCGATGGCGGCCGTGTAGTCGAGGGTGTAGGGCCGGTGCGGATGGCGCGCGAGTTGCGTGATCTGCCAGGGCGTCAGGTTGGCGAAGATGCTCTGCGTGAGCTGCCGGCTCTTGGCCTGCAAGCGTCCGATCTCGTCCTGCAGGTTGACCTCGGACGATTCCGAGGTGACGTGCTTCAGCTCCTCGATCTTAGCTTCGAGCTCGGCGATCGGCTGTTCGAAGTCCAGGAAGGAAACGGCCATGAGCCGGCGAGGTTACGTAAGGAGCCGACGGTTACGCAAGTAAGCCCTCAGCGGCTGTCGGCCGAGAAGGCCCCGCCCGGGCTGGCCGGCGGCGCTGCGTACAGCACCTCGAGCGCGCCGCTCCCCACCAGGCCCTCGAGCTGCTCGAGGAGCTCGCGGGAGGCGCGCACGCTCCATTCGGTACCTAAGTTGAGAGCGCCGCGGGCCGAGGCGGCGGCGTACTCGATGGTGATCGGACAGGGGCCGGGGCGCCAGGGCTCGAGGATCGCGGCGAGCCGCTCGGTGAGGCGCGGGAGATCGGCCTGCGAGCAGCGCAGCACGACGCGACGCGCCTCCTGCTCGCGCAGCCGCTCGAGGTCGCTGACGCGCCGCGCGGCGAGCCGCCACGAGTCGCTGAACTCATCGAAGCGCAGCGTCCCCTCGACCAGCACCAGCGCGTCCTTGACGACCAGGTCGCGATGCTTCTGCCAGGTTTCCTCGAACAGCATGACCTCGAGGCGCCCGGTACGGTCGTCGAGCGTCAGGATCACCCGCGGGCCGCGCTTCTTCACCTCGTCGATGAGGCCGGCGACGGTGACGGGCTTGCCCGCGCCGAAGCGCCCGGGCTCGAGTCCCGCGACCGGCCGGTCGCCGACCAGGTCGCCGATCCGATGCGAGACGAATCGGGGCAGGCTCGCCTCGAAACGCCGCAGCGGATGGCCGGTGAGATAGAGGCCGAGGGTCTCGCGCTCGCCGCCGAGGCGCACCGCCTCGCTCCACTCCGGCAGTGTCGCGCCGCTCTGCGGCAGAGGTGGCGGCTCCACCGCCGTGAGTCCACCGAAGAGGTCATTCTGGCCCGCCGCGTGCGCGCGCGTGTTCTGGTCGCCGAGCTGCATCGCGCTCGCCAGGCGCTCCATGAGGGTCGCGCGGTTGGCGCCGAGCGCATCGAGGCTCCCGGAGCGCAACAGCGCCTCGAGCACGCGCCGGTTGACCTTGGTGAGATCCAGCCGCCGGCAGAGGTCCTCGAGGCTCGAGAACGGACCGCGCGCGCTGCGCTCCTCGATCAGGCCCTCAACCGCGCCCGCGCCGACGCCGCGCACCGCGCCGAGCCCATAGCGGATGCGCCGCTCGCCGTCGGCGACAAACTCGTAGCGCGAGGCGTTCACGTCCGGCGGCAGTACCTCGAGTCCCATGTCGCTGCATTCCTTGATGAGCGTCACCACCTTGTCGGTGTGGTCCATGTCGGCCGACAGCACCGCGGCCATGAAGTCCGCGGGGTGATGGGCTTTGAGGTAGGCGGTCTGGTAGGCGAGCAGCGCGTAGGCGGCCGAGTGCGACTTGTTGAAACCGTAGCCGGCGAACTTCTCCATCAGATCGAAGATGTGCTCGGCGAGGCGCTCGCGCACGCCGCGCGCCACCGCCCCGGCGGTGAACACCGAGCGCTGCTGCGCCATCTCCTCCGGCTTCTTCTTGCCCATCGCGCGCCTGAGCAGGTCGGCGCCGCCGAGCGTGTAGCCGGCGAGCGTCTGCGCGATCTGCATCACCTGCTCCTGGTAGAGGATCACGCCGTAGGTGGGCTTCAGGACGGAGGCGAGGCTCGGATGCAGGTAATCGATCGGCCCGTCGATGCGGCCGTGCTTGCGATTGATGAAGTCATCGACCATGCCCGACTGCAGCGGGCCCGGGCGGAACAGCGCCACCAGCGCCACGATGTCCTCGAAGCAGTCCGGCTGCAGCCGACGGATCAGGTCCTTCATGCCGCGCGACTCGAGCTGGAACACCGCGGTCGTGCGGCAGGACTTGAGCAGCGCAAAGGTCGCCGCATCGTCCATCGGCAGCGCGCCGATCTCGAGCGGCGCACTGCCCACCGGGGCGGCGCGGTTGATGAGCCGCACCGCGCGGTCGATGATCGTGAGCGTGCGCAGGCCGAGGAAGTCGAACTTGACGAGGCCCGCCGCCTCGACGTCGTCCTTGTCGAACTGGGTGACGACGCTGCCGCCGGCGGCGTCGCAGTAGAGCGGCGTGAAGTCGGTGAGCACCGAGGGCGCGATCACGACACCCCCGGCGTGCATGCCGGCGTTGCGCGTGAGTCCTTCGAGCGAGCGCGCCAGATCGATGAGGTTCCTGACCTCGTCCTCGCCCTGATAGAGGCGCTTGAGCTCCGGCTCCTTCTCGAGCGCTGCATCGAGGGTGATGCCGAGCTCGAAGGGGATGAGCTTGGCGATGCGGTCGACGTAGCCGTAGGGCATGCCGAGCACCCGCCCGACGTCGCGCACCACCGCCTTGGCCGCCATGGTGCCGTAGGTGATGATCTGCGACACCCGGTCGCGGCCGTACTTGCCGGCGACGTACTCGATCACGCGGTCGCGGCCTTCCATGCAGAAGTCGATGTCGAAGTCCGGCATCGACACGCGCTCGGGATTGAGGAAGCGCTCGAACAGCAGGTCGTGCGCGAGCGGATCGAGGTCCGTGACCCCTAAGCTGTAGGCGACCAGCGAGCCCGCGCCCGAGCCGCGCCCGGGACCGACCGGCACGCCGTTCTCGCGCGCCCAGCGGATGAAATCCGCGACGATCAGAAAGTAGCCGGCGAACCCCATCTGGCAGATCACGGCGAGCTCGCTCGCGAGCCGCTCCCGGTAGGCGGCGGTGGCGCCCGCCGGGAAGCGCGCGGCCAGCCCGCGCGCGGCTTCCGCGCGCAGGAATTCCTCGGTGCTCGAGCCCGCCGGCACCGGGTATTGCGGCAAGCGCGCTTCGCCTAAGTTGAGCTGCAGGCTGCAGCGGCGCGCGATCTCGACCGAGTTGGCCAGCGCCTCGGGCAGATCCGCGAACAGCGCCGACATCTCGGCGGGGCTGCGCAGGTACTGCTGGCGGGTGTAGCGGCGTACGCGCGCCGGGTCGGCGAGCAGCGCGCCGTCGTGGATGCACACCCGCGCCTCGTGGGACTCGAACTCCTCGGCCCTGAGGAAGCGCACGTCGTTGGTGGCGACCACCGGGAGGCGGTGCCGGGCCGCGAGCGCCACCGCGCCGGCGATGTAGGTCTCCTCGAACTGGCGGCCGAGGCGCTGCAGCTCCAGGTAGTAGCGCCCGGGCAGGAGCGAGCGCCAGCGCTCGAGGGCGCGCTCGGCGTCCGCCTCGCGGCCGTTCACCAGCGCCCGTCCCACGTCTCCCTCGGTGGCGCCGGAGAGCGCGATCACGCCGGCGAGGCTCGCGCTCGAGAGCCACTCGCGCTCGAGCCGCGGCACGCCGCGCTCCGGGCCCTCGAGATAGGCGCGCGACAGCAGGCGCGCGAGGTTGCGGTAGCCCTCCTGGCTCTGACAGAGCAGCGTCACGCGGCTCGCCTCGCGCCGCTCGCCCTCCTCGCGCACGCTGAGGTCGACCCCGATGATGGGCTTGATCCCGCCCTGCAGGGCCTCGCGATAGAACTTCACCATCGCGAACAGGTTGTTCTGATCGGTGACGGCGACGGCCGGCATGCCGGCGGCGGCGACGGCGGCGATGAGCTCCGGCACCCGCACGACGCTGTCGCTGAGCGAGTACTCGCTGTGCAGGCGCAGGTGAATGAAGCCGGGCGACATCGCGGTTGAGGCTAGCAGGGGCCCCGGCGCATGGGACTGAAGGAGCGGCGATGCAGCGGCGAAGGCGCGTGCCGGCGCAGCGTCTTCAGGTGCGCGCGCGTCGCGTAGCCCTTGTGGCGGGCGAGCTCGAAGCCGGGGTAGCAGGCATCGAGCGATTGCATCATGGCGTCGCGGTGCGTCTTGGCGAGGATCGAGGCGGCACTGATCGCGGCGACGCTGGCGTCGCCGTCGACGATCGCCTCGAAGGTGCACCCGAGCCGCAGATCCTCGAGGCATGGGCAGCGATTGCCGTCGATCTTGACGTGCGTCGGGCAGACCGGGAGCGCAATCAGCGCGCGGCGCATCGCGAGCAGCGTCGCTTCCAGGATATTGAGCGCATCGATCTCGTCGCGGTCGGCCCAGGCGATCGACCAGGCGAGCGCGCGGGCGCGGATCAGTCCGGCGAGGCGCGTGCGCTCCTCCGGCGGCAGGATCTTCGAGTCGGCGAGCCCGCGGATGCGGCGCCGCGGATCGAGGATGACCGCCGCCGCCACCACCGGGCCCGCGAGCGGGCCGCGGCCGGCCTCGTCCACCCCGGCGACGCGGGCGCGCGCCTTCATCGGCTCACCGGCGCTCGTCCGGCGCACTCGAGCACGGCATCCGCCGCACGCCCGGCACCGCCGCGGCGCAGGACGGCGTGGATGCGCGCAAACTCATCCCGCAGCCCGGCGACGTGCGCGGGATCGTCGATCTCGGCGAGCAGCGCCGCGCCCAAGGCCGGGCCCGTGACCTCATCCTGCTGGAACTCCGGCACCAGCCGCCGTCCGGCCAGCAGGTTCGGTTGCGAGAAATACGGCACCTTGACGAGCCCGAGTGTGCGTACTATGAAATAGGTGAGCCAGCTCACCTTATACGCCACCACCATCGGTTTGCCCGAGAGCAGCGTTTCGAGGGTCGCGGTTCCGGAGGCGACCAGCGCCGCGTCCGCGGCCGCCAGCACCTGCTGCGCCTGGCCGTCGATGAGGCGAACCCGCACGTTTTCCGCACCTTGCGCCAACTCGCTCTCGAAGCGCTCACGCAGCGCCCGCGAGGCCATCGGTGCGATGAACTCGAGCTCCGGCCGCCGCGCGCGCAGCCAGCCCGCGGCGGCGACTAACGGCGCCGCCAGGTGTGCCACCTCGAACATCCGGCTGCCGGGCAGCAATGCGACTACGCGGGCACCCGCGGCGATCCCGAGCGCGGCCCGCGCGCCCGCGGTGTCGACTGCGAGCGGAATCTGATCGGCGAGCGGGTGGCCGACGAACTCGGCGCGTACTGCGTGTTGTGCGTAGAACTCGCTCTCGAAGGGCAGCAGGCACAGCACCAGGTCGCAGTCGCGGCCGATGCTGCGCGCCCGCCCCTGCCGCCAGGCCCATACCTGTGGGCTCACGTACTGCACGGTGCGGATGCCGGCGCGCTTCAGCCGCCCGGCGAGCGTCAGATTGAACTCGGGCGAGTCGATGCCGATGAAGACATCGGGACGGGCCACGAGGAAGCGCCGCGTCAGCCCGGCGCGCAACCGCAGCAGCCGCGGCAGATGCCGCACGACCTCCGCGAGCCCCATGACCGCGATGCTGTCGGCGCTCGCCCAGGCCTCGCAGCCGGCCGCGACCATTTTTGGTCCCGCGATTCCGAAGCACTCGAGCGCCGGCACGCGCTCGCGCAGCGCCCCGATCAGCGCCGCCCCCAGCTGGTCCCCGGAGTGCTCGCCCGCGACGATCCCGACACGCAGCGGCGCCGCGGGGGCGGCCGGGCGCACCGGCGGCGCGCTCATCGCACGATGCTGCGGCTCGAGGCCTGGATGAAGTCGACGAAGGCCTTGATCTCGGCGCGCTCGCGCGCGACCGGCTCGAGGCGCGCGAGCGCGTCGGCGAGCCTGAGCTGCGAGCGGTAGAGGATCCGATAGGCCTCGCGAACGGCGCGGATCTGCTCCTCGGTGAAGCCGCGGCGCTTCAAGCCTTCGGCATTCACCGCGTGGGGCTCCGCCGGATCGCCCGCCACCATCACGTAGGGCGGCACGTCGCGGCGGACCATGGCGCCGCCGGCGATGAAGGCATGGGCGCCGATCTTGGCGAACTGATGCACCGCGGAGAGTCCCCCGAGGATCACCCAGTCGCCGACCTCGACGTGGCCGCCGAGGACCGCGCCGTTGGCGAACACCGTGCGGCTGCCCACGGCGCAGTCATGGGCGACGTGCGAGCACGCCATGAAGAGGTTGTCATCGCCGATGGTCGTGACGCCCCTGTCGTGGGTCGTGCCGCGGTTGATGGTGCAGAACTCGCGGAACACGTTGCGCTCGCCGATGACCAGGCGCGTCGGCTCGCCGCGATACTTCTTGTCCTGCGGCGCATCGCCGATCGAGGCGAACTGGAACACGTGATTGTCGGCGCCGATGGTGGTCGGGCCATTGATCACCGCGTGCGGGCCGACGATGGTGCGCGGGCCGATCTCGACGCCGGGGCCGATGACGCTGAACGGGCCCACCGAGACCTCTGCAGCGAGGCGCGCCTCGGGCGACACTACCGCGCGCGCGTCGATCACCTGCCGGTCTCCGGCGCCACCAGCATGTCCGCGTGCGCAACCTCCTTGTCGCCGACCAGCCCGATGGTCGAGAACTTCCAGATGCCGCGCAGCGAGCGCTCGAGCTGTGCCGTCAGCACCAGCTGATCGCCGGGCAGCACCGGCTTCCTGAAGCGCGCGTTGTCGATGCCGACGAAGTAGAAGCGCGTGTCCTCGTCCGGAATCACGTTGGCCGTCACGAAGCACAGGATGCCGGCGGCCTGGGCCAGCGCCTCGATGATCATCACGCCCGGCATCACCGGCCGGTGGGGGAAATGCCCGGGGAAGAAGGGCTCGTTGTAGGTGACGTTCTTCAGGGCGCGGATGCTCTCGCCCGGGCGGCACTCCAGCACCCGGTCGACCAGCAGAAACGGGTAACGATGCGGCAGACGCTCGAGGATCGCCTGCATGTCGAGTTGGACGGCTTCGCTCATGAGTCCTCTTCCTGCCCGGATTTGAGCCCCGTGGCGCGTTCCAGCTTGCGCACGCGCTCCTCGAGCAGGCCGCTGCGCTTGAAGCGCCCGACCAGCCGCCGCCAGGTGCGTGCCTCCTCGAAAGGAATGGTGCTGGAGTATACGCCGGCGCCCGCGATCGAGCGGCTGACCGCCGAGAAGCCGGTGATGACGACGTCGTCGGCGATGGTGATGTGTCCCGCGAAGCCGACGTGGCCGCCGATCATGCAGCGCTTGCCGATGGTGGTGCTGCCCGAAACACCGGTACAGGCGGCGATGGCGGTGTGCGCGCCGACCCGCACGTTGTGTCCGATCTGGATCAGGTTGTCGAGCTTGACCCCGTCCTCGATGACGGTGTCCTCGATGGCGCCGCGGTCGATGCTGGTGTTGCAGCCGATCTCGACGTCCGCGCCGATGCGCACCGCGCCGACCTGCGGCACTTTCACCCAGGTGCCGCGCTCGGGCGCGTAGCCGAAGCCGTCGCCGCCGATCACGGCGCCCGACTGCAGCACGGTGCGCGCGCCGACCTCGACCCCGCGATGCACCGTGACGCGCACCGCCAGGCGCACGTCGGGCGCGAGCTTCACGTCCTGTTCCAGCACGCAGTGCGGACCGATGACGCAGCGCGCGCCGAGCTCGGCGCGCTCGCCGATGGAGCAGAAGGCGCCGACGTGGACCGATGGGTCGATGCGGGCGCTCGCGGCGATGAGCGCCGTCGGATGCACCCCGGGAGGCGCGGCCGGATTCGGATGCAGCACCGCGGCGATACGCGCATAGGTCGCGTAGGGGTTGTCCGCGAGCAGCACGTGCGTCGGACAGAGCGCGGCCGCCGCGGGATTGAGCACCACCGCCGCGGCTCGCGTGGTGGCGAGCTGCGGGCGGTAGCGCGGGTTGGCGAGGAACGCGAGCGCGGTGCCGTCCGCGTTGGCGAGCGTCGCGACGTGCTCGACGCGCGCCTCCGGGTCACCCCGCAGCTCGCAACCGAAGCGGACCGCGAGCTCCCCCAGCGAGACGGACATGGCGAGAGTCGACCCCCTGGGTGTTCCCTCGAACGCTACTTCTTGGGCGCCGGCGCGGTCGCCGGTGCCGGAGCCGCCGCCGGCGTCGCCGGCTTGGCGGCGGGCGCCGCCGCGGCGCGCGCCTGCAGCGCGGTGAGGATGGCCGGGGTGATGTCGTAGGCGGGAGTCGCGTAGATGACCGCTTCCCCGCTCAGGATCACGTCGAAATTCTGCGCCTTGGCGTAGCTGCGCACTTCCTCGCCGAGCGTGCGCTGCAGGCGGGACATCTCCTCGTTGCGGCGCGCGGTGATGTCGTCCTGGAACTCGCCGCGGGCGCGCTCGAAGTCGCGCTCGCCGTCACGCAAGTCCTTCTCGGCGCGCAGGCGCTGCTCGTCGGTCATGGTGGCGCCATCCTTCTGCAGCTTCTCCTGCTTGGCCTTGATGGCCTGCGCCTGCGCCTGCAGAGTGCGCTCGCGCGGCGCGAACTCCGTCCGCATCGCATCCTGGACGGCCTTGCCCTGCGGAGACTCCTGCAGGAGCCGCTGCGGGTCCACGACCCCGACCTTGGGATCGGCCCACGCCGGTACCACGGCAGTGAGCGCCGCCGCCGCCACGATCCATCCCGCCACCCGACTGCTAATCGAACAATTCACGGAACACCCACCTCGTATGCTGGAAATATTGCAGGACCGCGGCCCTCAGCAAGGCCCGGAAGTAAACGCTAAGTATCGCCTAAAGTCATCCGCCTCGCTGCCCTAAAACGCCTGTCCTACCGAGAACTGGAAGACCTCCGTCTCATCGCCCCAGGTGGTGATGCCGTCGCCGTTCCTGGCATTCAAGGGCACACCGAGGCTGAAGCGGAAGAGCCCGATGGGCGCGAGCCAGGTGACCGACACGCCGACCGAGCGCTTGAGGCTCGCGAAGCCATTAAAGCGGTAGGACTCCGGGCTGATGTTGTCCGGGCCGAAGAACTGCAGCTTCGAGCCGGTCTCGTACACACCGCCCATGTCATAAAACAGAGAGACGCGCGCGGTCTGCGCCCATTTGGACGGCATCGGGAAGATCAGCTCGTTCTGGCTGGTAATGCGCATGTTGCCGCCGTAGGGGTTGCCGAACTGGTCGCGCGGGCCGAGCAGGCTCTCGCGAAAGCCGCGCACGTTGTCGGGCCCGCCGCCGAAGAACTGGCGGTAGGGCGGGATCGCGGTGGTGTTGCCGAGCGCCCCGCCGTAGTCGACACCCTCGAGGAACGAGAGCGTCCACGAGTGCCACACCGGGACGTATTTGATGAACTGGTAGTTGCTGACGTAGTACCTGACATCGCTCCCCGGGGTGGTCATGGACAGGCTGATCGCCTGGTGCATGCCGCGGTCGGCGAACAGGGTGCGGTTGCGCGTGTCCCAGTCCCAGCCCAGCACCGCCTGCAGGTTCTTGAAGTTCGAGCCGTAGAACACGTACTCGTTGTTGCTCGCATCATCGTGCGCCAGGCGCTGGTAGGGATGGCCGTTCTCCTGCACCCACTGCTGCGCCTGCTCGGCGCTGGTGAGCGAGTTGGTGAGCAGCTGCGAGGATTCGAACACGGCGCCGAAACGCAGATACATGGTCTCGGTGATCGGGTACGCCCAGGTGGGACCCAGGGTGAGGGTCTCGGAGGAGAAGTTCGACGACGAGGACACGAACTGCGTCACGTCACGGTAGCTGGCCGAGATCGTGCGCTGCAGATTGTCGATGGTGGTGTAGGGATTGGTCCACGCCACCGTGTACACCTTGCTGAAGGCGCCGCCGTTGAGCTCGACCGCGACGCGCTGGCCCGAGCCGAGGAAGTCGGCGTCGGCGAAGCTGGCGTTGAGCTGGAACTTGTAGGTCTCGGAATAGCCGATACCGCCGGAGAGCTGCGAAGCCGGGCCCTCCTCGATCTTGTAGTTCACGTCCACCTGATCGGGAACACCGGCGACCGGCGTGGTCTCGAAATCCACCGTCTTGATGTACGGCAGACGCTGCAGGCGCTGCTTGGAGCGCTCGAGCGCCACGTTCGACAGCCACCCGCCTTCCAGCTGGCGCAGCTCGCGGCGCAGCACCTCGTCGTTGATGCGGGTGACGCCCGAGAAGGTGATGTTGCGGACGTAGACGCGATTGCCGGGATCGACGAAGAAGGTGAGCGCGACGGTGTGATTGGTGTTGTCGGCGGTCGGCACCGGCTCGACCTTGGCGAAGGCGTAGCCATCGCGGCCCATGCGGTTCTGCATCAGCTCCTGCGAGGAGGTGATGAGCTTGCGGTCGAAGATCTGGCCCGGATGCACCAGCACCAGCCGCTCGAGCTCGGCCTGCGGCACTACGAAGGTACCGGCCACCTTGATCGAGGAGATCTTGAAGACCTGGCCCGGGTCGACGTTGATGCTGATGAAGATGTCTTCCTTCTCGGGCGCGATCGCCACCTGGGTCGACTCGAGCTGGAAGTTGGCGTAGCCGCGGTCCATGTAGTAGTTACGCACCTTCTCCAGGTCGCCCTGCAGCGACTCGCGCGAGTAGCGGTCGTCCTGCTTGTACCAGGAGAGCCAGTTGGGCGTCTTCAGCTCGAGGGTGTCGAGGATGTCCTTCGGCTTGAAGCGCGTGTTGTTGCCGACGATGTTGATCTGGCGGATCTTGGCGCGGTTGCCTTCCTTGATGTCGACCTTGATCTTGACGCGGTTGCCGGCTTCCTCCTCGACCTTGGTGTCGATGCGCACGCCGTACTTGCCGCGGGCGAAGTACTGATCGGTCAGGTACTGGGTGACGTCCTCGAGCACCGAGCGGTCGAAGGTCTTGCCGGTCGCGAGCCCGACACCGCGCAGCGATTTCTGCAGGTCCTCGGTCTTGATGTCCTTGTTGCCGGTGATCTCGAAGCTCTCGATCGAGGGGCGCTCGGCCACCACCACCACCAGCGTGTTGCCGTCGCGCCGCAGCTGCACGTCGCGGAAGAAGCCGGTCGCGTACAGCGCGCGGATCGCCTCGCGCACCCGCTGGGGGGTGAGGTGATCGCCGATGTTGACCGGCAGATAGTTGTAGACCGTGCCTTCGGTGACCCGCTGCAGGCCCTCGACGCGGATGTCACCGACGGTGAAGTCGGCCTCCGGCGCACCCTGCGCGAACACCACAGCGGCCTGCACCGAAAGTGCCAGCGCGGCCAAAGCGACGCGCAGTTTCATGCTTCAACACCCAAGTAATCTGCCCTTCGCGCCCCCCTGGGCGCCTCACTTGCATTATTCGAGAGCTGCAGGACCTGAGCGGCCTTCAGCCCGGCTGGGGCCGCGGCGCGGCCCTACGCGAACCACTCAACCGAATTGGCGCGCAATGTCGTTGTACAGCGCCACACCCATCAGGACGATGAGCAGCGCGATTCCCACCTGTTGCCCGAACGCCTGAGTGCGCTCCGACAGCGGGCTGCCCTTCAGCCACTCGATGAGCTGAAAAGCGATCTGCCCGCCGTCGAGGATCGGGATCGGCAGCAGGTTGAGGAAACCGAGCGACAGGGAAATCAGCACCAGGAAGCCGAGGAACGCGGACACGCCCGCCTCGGCCGACTCGCCCGCGAACTCGGCGATCGACAGCGGGCCGCTCAGGTTCTTCAGCGACACCCGCCCGAGCACCATGCGCCAGAAGAGCCGCGCCTGCAGCACCGTCATGTTCCAGGCTTCGGCGCCGGCACGGCTCAGCGCGGCACCGGCGCCGAGGTCGGTGTGCAGCAGCATCGAGGCGGGATAGGTGCGGGTCGGCGGCGGCGGCTGCATCACGTGAATGCGGCCGACGCGCTTGCCGGCGACGTCATCGGCCGCCACCAGCACCTCGGCGCTGTGCTGCGCGCCGCCGCGGCGGTATTCGATGGTGACGCGCTCGCCCGGGTGAGCACTGATGCGCGCGATGATGTCGTGGAAGTTGGCGACCGGCGCGCCGTCGACGCTGACGATCTCATCGCCGGCAGCGAGCCCGGCGCGTGCCGCGGGTCCGCCGGCCTCCACCTGGCCGAGCACCGGCGGTACCGGCGGCCAGAACTGGAACCCGAGGCCCCGCAGCAGCTCGCTCGGCTCGGTGAGACGCCGGCGCGTGTCGGCGTCGGCGACCACGAGGCGCGCATCGCGGGCCGCGCCGTCCGTGCCGCGAACGTTGAGGTCCGCCTCGCCCCTGGCGCTCATGGCGTCGAGCAGGTCGAATACCACGTCGCGCATTCCCTGCACCGCGGTGCCGTTGACGGCGCGGATCTCGTCCCCGCTCCTCAAGCCCGCAGCGGCGGCGACCGAGCCGGTGGTGACGTCGCCCACGACCGGCCGTACCTCGCTCACGCCGTTGATCCAGAACATGCCCCACAGCAGCAGCACCGCGAACAGCAGGTTGCTCGCCGGTCCCGCGAGCAGCACCACGATGCGCTGCCAATGCGGGCGGTGGGTGAAGGAGCGCGGCAGGTCGGCGGGCTCGACCGGTCCCTCGCGCTCATCCAGCAGCTTCACGTAGCCGCCGAGCGGCACGGCGGCGATCACGTACTCGGTGGCATCTGCGCCCGCGGTCCACTTGACGAGCGGCTTGCCGAAACCCACGGAGAAGCGCAGCACCCGGAAGCCGAGGCGGCGGGCGACGAAGAAGTGGCCGAACTCGTGCACCGTGACCAGCAGGCCCACGGCGACTACGAACCACAGTACGTACCAGAACAGGCTCATGCGTGAGCGCCCCTCACCGACTCACTTCTTGTAATGCCGACGATGCGCTCGCAGGCCCGCTGTCTGCCCTCGGCGTCGGCGGCCAGAACGTCCTCGAGGCCTCCGATCGGCCCGCCGGCACCCCGTTCCACCACCGCCTCAATGACCGCAGCGATGCCGGGAAAGTTCAATCGCCGCTCGAGAAACGCCTGCACCGCGACCTCGTTGGCGGCATTCAGCAGCACCGGATGCAGCCCCCCGGCGCGCGCGGCCGCCTGGGCGAGCGCGAGACAGCGGAAGCGGTCGTAATCGGGGGCCTGGAAGTCGAGCCGGCCGGCCTTGAGCAGATCTAGGAATTCTACACCGGAGTCGATGCGCTCTGGCCAGGCGAGCGCGTGCGCGATCGGCGTACGCATGTCGGGGGCCGAGAGCTGGGCGAGCATCGAGCCGTCGACGTACTCGACCAGCGAGTGCACGATGCTCTGCGGGTGCACCAGCACCTCGACCTGTGAGGGCGTGAGGCCGAACAGCAGGCATGCCTCGATGAGCTCGAGGCCCTTGTTCATGAGCGTGGCCGAGTCCACCGAGATCTTGCGGCCCATCACCCAGTTCGGGTGGGCGCACGCGGCCTCGGGCGTCACCGCGGCGAGCGCCTCGCGGGGCGTCGCACGGAACGGGCCGCCTGAGGCCGTGAGCAGCACGCGCCTCAAGCCCGGCGGCGCGACCCCCGGGCGCGCCCCGGCGGGCAGGCACTGGAAGATGGCGTTGTGCTCGCTGTCGATCGGCAGGAGCGTCGCGCCCGCGGTGCGCACCGCCTCGAGCAGCAAGGGGCCTGCCATCACCAGTGATTCCTTGTTGGCGAGCAGCAGCCGCTTGCCGGCGCGCGCCGCGGCCAGCGTCGACTTCAGTCCGGCGGCGCCGACGATGGCCGCCATCACGCACTGCACCTCGGCGAGCTGGACGAGCTCCTCGAGCGCGCCGGGGCCGGCGAGCACGCGTGTGCGCGGGGCGCCGCCGCCGAGCAGCGTCATGAGCTCGCGCGCCGCATTCTCATCGGCGAGCGCGGCGTAGGCCGGCTGCCACTCGAGGACCTGGCGGGCGAGCTTGCCGGCGTTGCGGTGGGCGGCGATGGCAATGAGGCTGAAGCGCTCGCGGTGCCGGGAGAGCACGTCGAGCGTGCTTTCCCCGACCGAGCCCGTGGAGCCGAGTACCGCGACGCCGATCACGCCACGACTCCGAGCAGCGTCAAACCTAAGAGCAGCACCGGCGCCGCCCCGGTGAGGCTGTCGATCCGGTCCATGACGCCGCCGTGTCCGGGAAACACCGAGCCCGAATCCTTCATGCCCGCGAAGCGCTTCAGCAGGCTCTCGGTGAGATCGCCGATGACCGAGAACGCGACGGTCGCCAGGCACAGCGGCAGGAATACCGCGAGCGAGACGTGAAACCACCAGCTCCCGCCGATCGCGACCAGCGCACTCAGGGCGACTCCGCCCAGCACGCCCTCCCAGGTCTTTCCCGGCGACACCACCGGCGCGAGACGGATCCGCCCGAAGCGGCGGCCGACGAAGAACGCGCCGATATCGGCGACCCATACCAGGATGAGCGTAAACAGCACCCACTGCCCGTGCGGCGGCGCGAGGCGCAGCCACACCAGCGCGAGCCATGCGGGCACGAGCGCCAGCACGCCGGCGACCCCCGCGGCCCACGGCGAGACGAGGCGCGGGGCGAACACGACCCACATGAAGGCGGTGAGCCACCACAGCACCGCCGCGACCAGAATCAGGTCGCGGCCATCCGGCTGGGCGGAGACGCGCCAGGCGAGCGGCAGCAGCAGTGCGACCAGCGCCACATAGGTGAGCCGCCGCGTCGCGGTCGAGAGGCGCAGGAACGCCGACCACTCCCACGCCCCCGCGAGCAGCATCAGCGTGAGCACCACCACGGTGGCCCACGCGGGCAGAAACAGCAGGATCACCAGGAGCGCCGCGGCCCCCACCAAGGCGGTCAGCACGCGCTTGCGCAACGACTCGCTCACCGGGCGCCGCTCGCCGCCGCCGGGCGCTGTCCGAAGCGCCGTTCGCGGCTCGCAAAGAAAGCGAGAGCGTCATCGAGGTCCCGGGCGGTGAAGTCCGGCCACAGACGCTCGGTGAAATAGAGCTCGGCGTAGGCGAGCTGCCACAGCAGGAAATTGCTGATGCGCTGCTCGCCGCCGGTGCGGATGTGGAGGTCGACGTCCGGGAGCCCCGCGAGCGAAAGCGCCCCGGCAAAGCGCGCCTCGGTGATCTCCTCAGGGAGCATGGATCCGCTGGAGCATTCACGTGCAAGCGATTGAGCCGCCTGAATAATATCCCAGCGCCCCCCGTAGCTGACCGCCACCTGCAGGGCGAGTGCGCGGTTGCCCGCCGTGTGCTCCTCGGCGGCGGCGATGCGTGACTGCAGCCGGACCGCGAGGCTCCTGCGGTCGCCGATGAAGCGCAGCCGTACCCCCTTCTCATGGAGCTCGGCGACCTCGCGGTCGAGCGCGTCGATAAAGAGGCTCATCAGGCTCCCGACCTCGTCGGCGGGGCGCCGCCAGTTCTCGCTCGAGAACGCGAACAGCGTCAGCGCTTCGACACCTAAGCGCGTGCACTCCTCGACGCACAGGCGCACGGGCTTGAGGCCCGCCTTGTGGCCGGCGGCGCGCGCGACGCCGCGCGCGGCCGCCCAGCGGCCGTTGCCGTCCATGGTGATCGCGATGTGCTGCGGCAGATTGGCTGCGCCTGAGGCCATCAAACCTGCATGACCTCCTTCTCCTTGCCGGCGAGCGCGGCGTCGATATCGGCGATGTGCTTGTCGGTGAGCTTCTGGATGTCGGTCTCCGCGCGCCGCTCGTCGTCCTGCGAGAGATGCTTGTCCTTCATCTTGTGCTTGATCTCGTTCATGACGTCGCGCCGCACGTTGCGCACCGCGACGCGCGCGTTCTCGGCATCGTGGCGCAGCATCTTGGTGAGCTCCTTGCGCCGCTCCTCGGTGAGCGGCGGCATCGGAATGCGGATCACGGTGCCGGCGGTCATGGGCGTCAGTCCCAGGTCCGACTTGAAGATCGCCTTCTCGATCGCCTGGACGACGCTCTTTTCCCAGGGAGAGATCACCAGCGTCCGACCCTCCTCGACCGCGATGCTCGCCACCTGCTGCAGCGGCACTTCGCTGCCGTAGTAGTCGACCTTGAGGTGCTCGACCAGGCTCGGGTGCGCGCGCCCGGTCCGCAGCTTCTTGAGATCCGCCTGAAAGGTGTGGACGCACTTGGCCATACGGGTGGCAGCATCCTTTTTCAGTTCTTCGAGCATAGTGTCTCCTCGCGGCCCGTCGCGCTCACTCGTTGGTGACCGTGGTGCCGACGTCCTCGCCGCGCACGATGCGGGTGAGGTCCCCCGGATTGTTGAGATTGAAGACCCGCAAAGGCAAGCGGTTGTCACGGCACATGACGATGGCGGTCGCGTCCATGACGTTGAGCTTGTCGGTGAGCACCTTGTCGAAGGTGAGGCGCGCGTAGCGCACCGCCGCAGGGTTGCGCACCGGGTCGTCCGAGTAGATGCCGTTCACCTTGGTGGCCTTGAGCAGCACGTCGGCGTTGATCTCGATGGCGCGCAGCGCCGCCGCGGTATCGGTGGTGAAGAACGGGTTGCCGGTGCCGGCGGCGAACACCGCGATGCGGCCCTTCTCGAGGTGGCGCACGGCGCGGCGCCGGATGTAGTCCTCGCACACCTCGTTGATGCGGATCGCCGACATCACGCGCGCGTGGAGCCCGAGGCTCTCGAGCGCATCCTGCAGCGCGAGCGAGTTCATGACGGTCGCGAGCATGCCCATGTGATCGGCCGCCACACGATCCATGCCGGCGCGCGCGAGTCCCGCGCCGCGGAAGATGTTGCCGCCGCCGATCACTACCGCCAGCTGCACGCCCATCTGCGCGATGTCCTGCAGCTCCCCGGCGATGCGCTTCAGCACCGACGGATCGATGCCGTAGTCGCCTTCCCCGAGCAGCGCCTCGCCCGAGAGCTTCACCAGGATCCGCGTATAGCGCGGCTTCGCTTGCGTCATCTCTCACCTCCGCCGATGGAAAAAACCCCGCACGCGGCGGGGTCTCTCCTTAGCCTACCGCACCGGCCCTCAGCTCCCGGTCGCCAGGCGGGCTACTTCGGCGCTGAAGTCATCGGTTTTTTTCTCGATTCCGGCGCCGACCTCGAAGCGCTCGAACGCGACCACCTCGGCCTTGGCGCCCTTGACGAGCTTCTCGATGGTGACGTCCGGATCCTTGACGAACAGCTGCCCGGAGAGGGTGATCTCGCTGAGCGACTTGCGCAGCCGACCCTCGACCATCTTGGCGACGATCTCCGGCGGCTTGCCCTCGCCCTGCGCCTGGCTTGTGAGGATCTCGCGCTCCTTGGCCACCACGTCAGCGGGTACCTGCTGTGCGGTGAGGTACTTCGGGCTGCTCGCGGCGACGTGCATCGCCAGGTCGTAGGCGAGGCTCGCCGGTCCGCCCTTGACGGCGACCAGCGCGCCGATGCGCGTGCCGTGCACGTAGGCGCCGAGCTGATCGGGCGAGGTCACGATGGCGAAGCGCCGCACGCTGATGTTCTCGCCGATCTTGGCGACCAGCTCGCGGCGGCGCTGCTCGACGCCCTCGCCCGAGGCGAGGCGCGCTTCGGCCAGCGCGGCGAGATCCTGCGGTCTTGCGGCGAGCGCGCACCGTGCCACCCCTTCCGCGAAGGCTTTGAAGTCCGGTCCGCGCGCCACGAAGTCGGTCTCGCAGTTGACCTCGACCATCGCGGCGGTACGGGCGTCCGCGGACCTGGCGATTACCACCACGCCTTCCGCCGCGACCCGGGTCGCCTTCCTGTCGGCCTTGGCGAGCCCTTGGCGGCGCATGAGCTCGGCGGCCGCATCGAGATCGCCCTTGGTCTCAACGAGTGCCTTCTTGCACTCCATCATGCCCGCGCCCGTGCGGTCGCGGAGCTGCTTGACTGTATCTGCGGTGATGTTCATCGCTGCCTCCTTGGCCTTACTCACCGGCGCCCTCGCCGCGCCCCTTGCGCCGGCCCGTGTTCGCCGCGCCGCCGCGCCTGGCGGCCGCACCGGCAACCGCATCGACGTCGGCGACCTCCGCGTCCTCGACCTCGACCTCGACCTCGGCCTCGGCCTCGGCCTCGAGATCCTCGGCTCCGGGCTCGGCGCTCGCCGCGACGGGCGCGGGGGCGGCAGCCACCACCGGGCGGCGCCGCGCCGGGGCCTTCCTGCGCACCGCGGCGGTAGGCCGGCGGCCGGCGCGCGGGCTCTTCTTGCGCGGGTTGCCCGCCTCGTCGAGCTCGACGAACTCGTCCTCGCCGACCGCCACCTGCGGCACCGACTCCTTGCCTTCGAGCACCGCGTCGGCGATGCCGGCGGTATAGAGCTGGATCGCGCGCATGGCGTCATCGTTCCCCGGGATCACGTAATCGATGCCGTCGGGGGAGCAATTGGTGTCGACGATCGCTACCACCGGGATGCCGAGCTTCTTGGCCTCGTGGACCGCGATGTTCTCGTGGCCGACGTCCACCACAAACAGAGCATCCGGGAGCGACTCCATGTGCTTGATGCCGCCCAGGCTCTTCTCGAGCTTGTCCATCTCGCGCCGCAGCTGGGTCGCTTCCTTCTTGCCGCGCTTGTCGAGGGCGCCCGAGGCGGCCAGCTCGGTGATTTCGCCGAGCCGCTTGATCGACTGGCGGATGGTCTTGAAGTTCGTGAGCATGCCCCCCAGCCAGCGCTGGTTCACGAACGGCTGACTCGAGCGCTCGGCTTCCTTCTGGATGGAGTCGCGCGCTGAGCGCTTGGTGCCGACGAACAGCACCGTGCCGCCGTCGGCGATGACGCCCTTGATGAAGCTCGCAGCCTCCGAGTACATCGGCTGGGTCTTCTCGAGATTGATGATGTGGATCTTGTTTCGCTCACCGAAGATGAAAGGGGCCATCTTCGGGTTCCAGAAGCGGGTCTGATGTCCGAAATGGACACCCGCCTCCAGCATCTGTCGCATGGACACGCCGGACATGAAAGACTCCTTATCGGGTTAAGCCTCCGCGCATCCCCGTGACCATCCCCGCAAGGCGGGGACACCCAGTCAGCAGGTATACGATGCGCGTGTGGGTTGCGTTGCCAAAAAAGGCCGCGCTTTATACCATGAAGACCTCGTCGGAACAACGTCTTACGCCCGCCTGCCGGCCTCTTGGCAGGGGGCAGGGCCGGCCCCATTTTCTACCTATGCACGTGACCATCAAGACCCCGGAGGAACAGGAGAAAATGCGCATTGCCGGGCGCCTCGCCGCCGAGGTGCTCGACATGATCGGCCCCCACGTGGTCCCCGGAGTCACCACCGAGGAGCTCGACCGCATCTGTCACGAGTACATCGTGAAGGTGCAGCGCTCGGTCCCGGCGAACCTCAATTACCGCGGCTTCCCCAAGACCATCTGCACCTCGGTCAATCACGTCGTCTGCCACGGCATCCCGAATGACAAGCGCCTGAAGGCGGGCGACATCGTCAACATCGACGTGACCGTGATCCGCGACGGCTTCCACGGCGACACCAGCCGCATGTACGCGGTCGGCAAGGCCCCGGCGCACGCCCAGCGTCTGACCGACACCTGTTTCGCGGCGATGTGGCGTGGCATCCGCACGGTGCGCCCCGGCGCGCATCTCGGCGACATCGGCCACGCCATCCAGACCTTCGTCGAGGAGAACGACTATTCGGTGGTGCGCGAGTACTGCGGCCACGGCATCGGGCGCGTCTATCACGAGGACCCGCAGGTGCTGCACTACGGCGAGCCCGGCACGGGGCTCGAGCTCAAGGCCGGCATGACCTTCACGATCGAGCCCATGGTGAACGCCGGCAAGCGCCACGTGCGCCTGCTCGGTGACGGTTGGACGGTGATCACCAAGGACCACTCGCTGTCGGCGCAGTGGGAGCACACCGTGCTCGTGACCGAGAAGGGAGTCGATGTGCTGACGCTCGGCGCGGACAGCGGGCCACATTGAGACCTGAGAGCGCAATGGGTGCGGCAGCGCCCTGGCCGTTGCTCGCGGCCCTTCCCGAGAAGCTCTCCGGCGGCGGCGGTGACCCGGCCGCCTGGCGCGCGCTGCTGCGCGAAGCGCACGAGGAACTCAAGGCCCGCTTCTTCGCCGGGGAGCCGGTGGAGGAGCTGGTGCACGCGCGCGCCGCGCTCATCGATGCGGTGCTGCGCGCGGCGTGGCAGATGCATTGCGCGGACAGCTGTGCGGAGTGGGCGCTGGTCGCGGTGGGCGGTTACGGCCGCGGCGAGCTCCACCCCTGCTCCGATGTCGACGTGCTGCTGCTCGCGCCTCCGGCGAACGAAAGCCGAGGCGGCGCCGCGGTCGAGAAGCTGGTCGCCTTCCTCTGGGACATCGGACTCGAGATCGGCCACAGCGTGCGGACGCAGGCGCAGTGCGCCGAGGAATGCGTCGGCGACGTCGGCGTCATGACGACGCTGCTCGAGGCGCGGCTGCTGGCGGGAAACGCAGCGCTGTTCGGTGCGATGCGTACCGCACTCGCGCCCGAGCGCATCTGGCCCGTCAAGCAGTTCTTCGAAGCGAAGGTGCGCGAGCAGGCCGACCGGCACCTGAAGGCCAACGACACCGCCTACAACCTCGAGCCCAACGTGAAGACCGGCCCGGGGGGATTGCGCGACATCCAGACCATCGCCTGGGTGGCGAAGCGCCAGTTCGGCGCCGACTCGCTCGACGGGCTCCTCACCCACGGCTTCCTCACGGCGCCGGAGCTGCGGCGGCTGCACCAGGCACAGGCGTTCCTGTGGCGGGTGCGCTTTGGCCTCCACGCCCTCACCGGGCGGCGCGAAGACCGGTTGCTGTTCGATCACCAGATCCGCCTCGCCCTTGCCTTCGGCTACGAGGACGCTTCCTACACGCTCGCGGTCGAGCAGTTCATGCAGCGCTACTACCGCACCGTGATGGACGTGAGCCTGCTGAACGAGCTGCTGCTCGAGCTGTTCCGCGAGGCGATCCTCACCGAGAGCGAGCCGCCGCGGCCCTTGAATGCGCGTTTCCAGGTCCGCAACGGCTCACTCGAAGCGGTGCACGAGGAGGTGTTCAGCCGCACTCCCTCGGCGCTGCTCGAGATGTTCGTGCTGCTGCAGCAGAACCCGGAGATCCGCGGCGTGCGCGCCTCGACCATGCGCGCGGTGGCCAGGAATCTCTGGCTCATCGACGAGGAGTTCCGCCAGAACCCGCGCCATCACCGCCTGTTCCTCGAGATCCTGCGCTCGCCGGTCGGAGTGACCCACGAGCTGCGGCGCATGAACACCTACGGAGTGCTGGGGCGCTACATCCCGGCCTTCGGCCGCGTCGTCGGCCGCATGCAGTACGACCTGTTCCATGCCTACACGGTCGATGCCCATACGATCTTCGTGGTGAGCAACCTCAGGCGCTTCGCGATCCCGCGCTACGATCAGGAGCTCCCCGAGGCCTCGCGCGTCATGCAGCAGCTGCCGCGCCCGGAAATCGCCTACCTCGCGGCGCTGTTTCACGATCTCGCCAAGGGACGCGGCGGCGATCATTCCGAGCTCGGCGCGGTCGATGCCGAGGCCTTCTGCCTCGAGCAGGGGCTCTCGCCTTACGATGCGCGCCTGGTCGCCTGGCTGGTGCGCAACCACCTCGAGCTCTCGATTACCTCGCAGAAGCAGGACATCGGCGATCCGCAGGTGATCAACGCCTTTGCCCGCAAGGTCGGCGACGAGGCGCACCTCGACTACCTCTACGTGCTCACCTGCGCGGACGTGCGCGGTACGAATCCCAAGCTGTGGAACTCCTGGAAGGCCTCGCTCTTCAAGGACTTCTACCAGCGGGTGAAGCGCGCGCTGCGGCGCGGGCTCGAGAGCCCGATCGACCCCGAGCACCTGGTGCGCGAGACTCAGGACGCGGCGCGGCGCCTCCTGATCGAGCGCGGTGTCGGCGAGGGCGACATCGCCGCCGCCTGGACGCGTTTCTCGGCCGGCTACTTCCTGCAACACTCGCCCGAGGAGGTCGCCTGGCACACACGGCTGCTCGCCGAGCGCGACGCGGCGTCCGACGAGCCGCTGGTGGCGCTCGATCCGCACAGCGTGCGCGGCACGACCGCGGTGCTGGTATTCACGCGCCCGCGCCGCCACGGCTTTGCGCGCACCACCGCGGTGCTCGATCAGCTCGGGCTCAACATCGTCGACGCGCGCATCACGCCGACCGGCGACGGCTTCAGCCTCGACCTGTTTCACGTGCTCGAGGACGACGGGCAGGCGATCACCGACAGCGACCGCCAGGTCGAGATCGAGCAGGCGCTGTGGCGCTCGGTGCAGGCGCGCGAGGATGCACCGCTTTCGGTCTCGCGGCGTGCCCCCCGCCAGGCGCGCATGTTCAACACCCCGACCCAGATCGCGGTCAGCATCGATGAGCGCAACCGCCGCTCGGTGCTCGAGCTCACCGCCGGCGACCGGCCGGGCCTCTTGTGCGACGTGGGCAAGGTGCTGATGCAGGAAGGCGTCGAGCTGCATGCCGCCAAGATCATGACCGTGGGCGAGCGCGCCGAGGACGTGTTCTATCTCACCGACCTCGACAACCAGCCGCTCGCGCATGATGCCGCCGAGCGCCTGAAGGACCGAATGATCGCCGCGCTCGACCGCGAGCAGCAGGCGCTGCGCACCGGCGGCGTCACATCGCGGGCGGCGCCGTGACCGCCTTGCCGGAGCTGCGCGCAACGGTCGAGGCCGCGTTCGAGCGGCGCGCTGAGCTCTCCCCGAAGAATCTCACCCCCGCGCTCGCTGCGGCGCTCGAGGAATGCCTGACGCTGCTCGACAGCGGGCAGGCGCGGGTCGCCGAGCCGCGCGACGGCGGCTGGGTGGTGAATGAGTGGTTGAAGAAGGCGGTACTCCTTTATTTCCGCACCCACGACAACCGCGTGATCGAGGGCGGCTTCACCCGCTTCTTCGACAAGGTGCCCCTCAAGTACGCGAATGCCAGCGAGGCTGAGCTGCGCGCCGGCGGCGCACGCATCGTGCCGCATGCCGTCGTGCGCCGCGGCGCCTACGTCGCCCCCGATGCGGTGCTGATGCCGAGCTACGTCAACATCGGCGCCTGGGTGGGCCCGGGCACCATGGTGGACACCTGGGCCACCGTCGGCTCGTGCGCGCAGATCGGCCGCAACGTGCATCTCTCGGGGGGCGTCGGCATCGGCGGCGTGCTCGAGCCGCTGCAGGCGAGCCCGACGATCATCGAGGACGACTGCTTCATCGGCGCACGCTCCGAGGTCGTCGAGGGCGTCGTGGTCGGCGCGGGCTCGGTGATCTCGATGGGCGTATTCATCGGCCAGAGCACGCGCATCTACGACCGCACCACGGGCGCGATCCTTCAGGGGCGCGTGCCGCCGGGCTCGGTGGTGGTCTCGGGCACGCTGCCGTCGCCCGACGGGCGCTACAGCCTCTACTGCGCGGTGATCGTCAAGCGCGTCGACGCGCAGACCCGCGCCAAGACCTCGATCAACGAGCTGCTGCGGGCCGCAGAGTAGGCGTCCCCGGAGCAGGCGCCCGCCGGGGTGGGCGACCGCAGGGGCAGGGCGCCGGTCAACGACCCTCCTCTTATGTGGTGTGCGCACCGGGAGTGCGCATGAGGAATGCGCATGCCAAATGCGCATGGCCCAGGCGCACGAGCCATGCGTACGGCCCATGCGCACGGCCCATGGGTCAGCAATCGGCCTGGCGGCGCTCCCACGCGCTCCCCTCGAGCTCAAGTTTCATCAGCCTCTGCCGTCACTTAAGGCGAACGCGGAGGGCCGCGTGCCGCCGCGGATGGCTGTCGCTCTCGCTCCCCGGCTCCTGGCGTTGTTCTCAGTACGACGTCTCGATCGGGTCGCAGCCCGAGGCTGTCGTCACGATGAGGACCTCGCACGTGCCGCAGTTGTTCGACGTTCGCAGGCTGCCCACCGCCGAGTTGCTGGTGGCGCTGGCGGTATTCAGCGGGATGCTCAGCGAGAGCGACTGAATGGAGGCCGCCGACAAGGCCTGTTATCAGGCCAAGTCCTACGGCCGGGAGCAGATGCAGGTGGCGCGCGTCTGAAAGCGCGTCGGCCGCGCCGGGTTACGCCTTGCGGCGATCCTTGAGCGCCACGATGGGCGCGGTTCCCCGCGCCGACTGCCGCGCGAGCCCGGCGACCGGCCGGAAGGAGCGTGCGGCGCGCTTCTGGACCTCGGCCTCGAATTCGCGGTAGACCCGGATCAGGAGGCGCCCGAGGGGCGTGAGGCGCGCGCCTCCCCCGCCGCGTCCACCCTTGGCGGACTGCACCACCGGCTCGCGAAAGCACGAGTTGAGGCTCTCGAGCAGCTGCCAGGCCCGGCGGTAGCTCATGCCGAGCTCGCGCGCCGCCTGCGACAGCGACCCTCCCGTACCGATGTGCTCGAGCAGCGCAATCTTGCCGGGGCCCACCGCCCCCTCCCGCCCGAAATCCACCCGGAACCGAACCGCCGGCGCCTGCATGAGTGCCTACCTCCGGCGCGATCCTACCGCATCCGGCGACGATGCTGCGCGGCGGAGGTTGCAACGAGCCATCGACTTCTGTGACGATATGTTCATACGAATATAACGAAAAGGCACGGGGATTCGATGCGACATCGCCCATACCGGCGCGCACGCGCCGCGCACGCCCTGCTCGTGGCCATGTGCATGGGGGCTGCTTCGGTCGTCGAGGCAGCGACCGTCTTCGAGAGCGACGCGGCGCATTTCGACATCTACGGCATCCTGGATGCGGGCCTCGGCTATCTCGAGCACTCCTGGGCCGCGAGTGATGTGTTTGCCTCGACCATCAACCCCTATAACCTGAACGCCGCGCCGCACAGCTTCACCGGCCTCTATACAGGCGGCATCTCCATGTCGCGCGTCGGAACCAGCGGCGAGCTCACCTTTGGCGACGGGGACAGGGTGTTCTTCCGGCTCGAGACCGCGGTCAATGTCACCAGCGGCATGCTCAGCGACAATGGCCAGGCGATCGACAACAACATCTACGTACTGCATACCGCCAATGCGGCCAGCGCCATCGACGGCCAATGGGACTCGCGCGCCGCCTACCTCGGTGTGTCCGATCCCCGATGGGGCTCGCTGCAGGGGGGACGCACCACGAATTTCTCCTTCGATCAGGTCGTGGAATACGACCCGGTACAGGCCGCACTGCTGTACTCGCCGCTCGGGTTCTCGGGCGGCATCGGTGGCGGGCTGGGAGCCACCGAGAACAGCCGCCTCGACGAGAGCCTCAAGTACCAGAACCGGCTCGCCGGGGTCGATTTCGGCCTGCAGTACAAGTTCAAGGGAGACCAGAGCGCGCAATCGGCCGGCTACGCCTGGGTGGCGATGCTCGGCTACGGCAGTGGGCCCTTGAGTCTCAAAGGCACCGTGGCCGAGACCACCAACTCGGTGGTCTGGCCCGTGCAGTACTCCAACGTGACGCCACCCGGCCAGAGCCTGCAGATCGAGAACACCAAGGGCTACATGCTGAGCGCGATGTACAAGTCCGGCTCAGTCACGCTCAAGGCCGGCTACGAGGATCTCGAAGTCTACGCCCCCTCCAACCCCGGCCTCACCGGCATCCAGGACTACTTCGGCATCGCCGTGCCGAAGCCCGCCACGAATGCGACCGGACGGCAGTATTTCCAGGTGTGGTGGCTGGGCGGCGACTATCGCTTCACGCCGCGCCTCGATCTGGCGGCCGGAGTCTACGACGTCGACACCTACAACAACCCCGAGCTCAACAAGCAGTACCTGGCGCTCGGCTGTTCGCTGCTGGCGGATTACAACTTTACCCGTAGGTTCGACGCCTACTTCGGCGCGATGCTGATGCAGTACAGCGGCGTCGGGCTCGACAACAGGGCTCCGGTCATCGCCCACTCGCGCAACGCGCTCTACGGCGTCGGCATCCGCTTCAGGTTCTGACTCTGAAGGGAAAACGGCCGCCTCAGGGCACGGCGTTGGGATCGGCAGACGGCGCGACCGGCCTCACGGCGGGGAACGCGGCGCCGATCGCGAAATTGAGATCGGATTCGCGCATCAGCACCTCGTAACGCGCCGTGGTCTCGTCGATCTGCGCGGTGGTGAGATCGAGCTGCGCCTGACTGAGCTCCACGATCGAGCTGCTGCCGACGCGGTAGCGCGCGTCCGCCAGCTGGTAGGCCGTGGCCGCGTAGCGCGCCAGCTGCTGGTTGGTGCGCAGCCGCTCGCGGGCGTTGTTGAGATTGAGCCATGTCACGCGCACGTCGCGGCTGATGTTGTCCTCCTCACTGCGCAGCGCCTCGGCGGCCGCACGGGCACGCAGCTCGGCCTCGTGCTGGCGCGCGCTGTAGAGCCCGCCGGTGAACAGCGGCACGCTCACCTGGATGCCGCCGGCACTGTAGTTGGCCGGCAGGCGCACGTCGTGCGAGGGGGAGTTGCCGGCTGCCACCAGTGCCGAGACCGTCGGCAGCCGCGCGTCACGGAGCGACAGCGCCAGCCGCTGCGCTGCGTCGCGCTGGTCGCGCAGGCCCGCGAGCTCCGGGCGGTCGCGCAGTGCCTGATCGATGAGCGGCTGCACCACGGCGACCGCCGGGACCGGCACGCTCGTCTCGTCCACGAGCGTGAAGGTGCGCTGCTCGCGGTAGCCGAGCGCCGCGGACAGGGTTGCGAACGAGGAGTCGACGTCGGCCTGCGCCTTCTGCAGCAGCAGCCGGGCCTGCTCGAGCGCGACGCGGGCGAAGCTCACATCGAGGTCGGACTTGAGCTTGTTTTCGGCGAGCACGGCGACGCGCTCGAGCAGCAGCTCCCGGGTATCGAGCGTCTGGCGCGCCACCGACTCGATCGCCTGCGCCTGCAGGGCGCCGAAGAAGCTGTGATCGACCTCCAGCAGCACCAGCTCGCGCGTGGCGAGCGAGGCCTGCTCGGCGGCGCCGGCCTGCAGATGCGCGCTGGCGGCGAGATTGGTGGTGCGCCCGAAATCGGTGATCAGCTGGCTGAGCCCGGCCCCGAGGGCGCTGCGGCTGAACACGGAAGGATTGTTGATTCCGCCGGCCATGAGGCGGGTGTCGTCCGAGTCGGCATGCACCGCGTCGCCGAAGGCGGTGATCTGCGGCAGCAGACCCGAGCGCGCCTGCAGGTACACCTGCTGTTGCGCCTCGGCCTGGAAGGCCGCCGCGGCGATCTGCGGATGGTTCTGCAGTGCGATGCCACGCGCTTCGGCGAGACTCAGCGCCGTCGGGGCCGCGGCGGCCCCCGGTAGCGTGACCGGCGGAGCCGGCGCGGGGGCCGGCCCCGACTGGGCGAAGCCCGGCAGCACCCAGGCGCTCGCGAGCAGACTGAGCGCCAGGGCTCTCACGCGGCCGCCGGCTGCTCTTCGTGGCGGTGCACGATGTAGTAGGCGGCCGGCACGATGAACACGGTCAACACCACCGAGACCGCCAGGCCGCCGATGATGGCGCGTGCGAGCGGTGCGTAGGCCTCCGCGCCGGTGCCGAGCTTGAGCGCCAGCGGAATCAGGCCGATCAGCGTCGCGAGCGAGGTCATGAGCACCGGACGCAGACGCACCCGGCAGGCGAGCGACACGGCCTCGCGCAGCGCCCGACCCTCGCGCCGCAGACGATTGGTGAATTCGACGATCAGGATGCTGTTGGAGACCACGATGCCAACCATCATCACCACCCCCATGAGGGACATGACGTTGAGGGTGGTTCCGGTTACGAGCAGCGTGAGCAGCACACCGGTCAGCCCGGTCGGCACGGCCAGCAGGATCAGCAGCGGATCGATGAACGACTGGAACTGTGCCACCAGGATCAGGTAGACCAGCACCGTCGCCAGGATCAGCCCGAAGCCGAAGGCACTGAAGGAGGTGCGCATCGCCTGCGCCGAGCCGCGCACCACCACGCGCACGCCTTCCGGCATCGTGATGTCGTGAATGATGCGCTCGACGTGGCTCAGCACGCCGCTGATGTCCTCGCCTGCGGGCGAGACATAGACGTCCATGACGCGACGCAGCTGGTAGTGGTCAACCTCGGTGGGCGAGTTGATGTGGGTGATGGTGCTCACCGTATCGAGCTGTGTCGGCAGCTCCGAATGCGCGCCACGCAGCGGCACGGCACGCAGGTCGGCGAAGTTGTGGATGATGTTCTCCGGATACTGCACCGTCAGCATGTAGTCGTTGCCGGTCTTGGGGTCCACCCAGTAGGACGGCGCGATCATGCCGTTGGAGGTGAGCGCGGTGATCACGTTACCGACCACCTCCTTCTCGTTCAGCCCGAGCTCGCTGGCGCGCACGCGGTCGATGTCGAGCCGCAGCGAGGGGTAGTCGATGTCCTGCGGCAGCAGCACGTCGCCGACGCCCGGGAGCGCTCGGGCCTGGTATGCGATCCGCGCGGCGACTGCGTGCGCCGCCTCCATGTTGGTGCCGCTCACCTGCACGTCGAGGGGCGCCGGCAGGCCGAGGTTGAGCACCGCATCCACCAGTCCGCCGGTCTGAAAGTAGCTGCTCACCAGCGGCAGCTGCCGGCGCAGCTGGGCGCGCACCAGGTTCATGTACTCGAAGCTCGAGCGCGAGCGGCGGTCCTCGAGGCCCACCTGTACGAAAGCGGTATGTGGCCCGGAGTTTGGGGTGTAGATGGAGGAGAAGCCCGGCGTGGTGCCGATGTTGGAAACCAGAATCCTGAGCTCCCCGGGTGGCACCACCCGGCGCACGATCTGCTCCACCTCGCCGACCAGCTGATCGGTGATCTCCAGCCGCGTGCCGGTGGGCGCCTTGAGGTTGATGACGAACTGCCCGGGGTCGGTGCGTGGGAAGTAGGTCTTGCCGATCAGGGGATAGAGGGCGAGCGATACCAGGAACACTCCGCTGATCGCCAGCACCGTCGCCAGCGGCCGCAGCAGCGCGCGTCCCAGCGTCGCCTCGTAGCGGTCCAGCATGTTGCGGAAGCGGCGGTTGAAGTCGCGGTTGAAGCGGCGCGCCGCCGCCGTCAGCCGGCCTGCCCGCGGCGGCGGCCCGCCGGCGACCTCGGCGGACAGCGCGTCCTCGGTCGCCGCGTCGTCCCCGGTCCGGTGCGCGTGTCCCTCGATGAGGTGCGCGCAGAACAGCGGCACGACGGTCATGGCCACGAAGTACGAGGCGAACAGCGACAGCACCACGGCGAGCGCGAGTGCGGTGAACAGGAAGCGGCTCACGCCGTAGAGGAAGATAACCGGGAAGAATACGATCGCCGTAGTGAGCGTCGCCGCCAGCACCGGCAGCTGCACCTCCTTGCCGCCGCGCTCGGCCGCCACCGCCGGCGCCTCGCCGAGCTCGATGTGCCGGAAGATGTTCTCCAGCACGACCACGGAGTTATCGATGAGGCGCGAGAAGGCGAGGGCCAGCCCGCCGAGAATCATGGCGTTGATGGTGCTGGCACCGAACGACAGGGCGATGAATGTCGCCAGCGCCGACAGCGGAATCGAGAGGAATACCGCCGCCGTGGCGCGCATGCTGCCGAGGAACACCAGGATCATGACACCGGTCAGCACCAGCCCGATCAGGCCCTCGTGGATGAGGTTCTCGATGGCGCTGCGCACGAATTGCGACTGATCGAACACCACCGAGGCGATCAGCTGCTTGGGCACGTCGAGCAGGTTGCGCACGCCGCGGCGGATACCGTCGACGACCGCGATCGTGTTGGCATCCCCGCCCTGCTTGAGCACCGGCAGGTACACCGAGGGCTGCCCGTCGACACGTACGACGTTGTATTGGATCTGGGCCGCGTCCTCGGCCTTGCCGACGTCCGCCACCAGCACCGAGGCGTCGCCCACGGTCTTCAGTGGCAGGCGGTTGATGTCCGCCATGGCGTCGACCTGGCTGTTGGCGTACAGGTTGTAATCGTACGGCCCGATCTTCACATCGCCCGCCGGCAGGATCAGGTTGGCGTCGTTGACCGTGCGCACCACGTCCATCACCGACAGCTGATGCGCCTGCAGCTTGAGCGGATCGACGTACACCATGATCTGGCGGTAACGCCCGCCGAAAGGCTGCGGCACCGAGGCGCCCGGGACGTTGGCGATCTGGTTGCGCACGTCGTACTGCCCGAGGTCGCGCAGTCGCGCTTCGTTGAGCCCCGCGCCCTTCAAGGTCACCAGGCACACCGGCAGGCTCGAGGCGTCGAACTTCAGCACTACCGGCGGCAAGGTGCCGGGAGGGAGCTTGCGCAGGTCTGCGAGCGCGAGATTGGCGATGCTGGTGACGGCGGCGTCGGCGTCGAATCCCGGCTGGAAGTAGATTTTGATCAGGCTCACGCCGGGGAGCGAGCGCGACTCGATGTGATCGACGCCGCTGGCGAGTGTGAAGAAACGCTCGAAGCGGCCGGTTATGTCGGTCTCGATCTGCTCCGGCGGCATGCCGGAGAAGAAGGTCGCCACCACCACGACCGGGATGCGAATCGGCGGAAACAGATCCACCGGCATGCGCGCCACGCTGGTGATGCCAACCACGCAGGTAATCAGGCAAATGACGATGACAAAATAGGGGTAGCGCAGAGCGAAGCGGGACATGCGCGCCTTCCGGTGCTAGGGCTGCGAGGAAGCCAAAAAGCGGCGCAGCTTCTCGAGCGTGAAATCGGGAGCACGGCACAGGGCGATGAGCGCCTGTTCATGCTCGCGGATGGCGGCGGCCGCCTGCGGCACGCGCGCGGCAATCGACAGCGGTACCGACTGCACCCCGTGCAGGTCGCCGTGCAGCAGCTCGCCCGATTCGATCTTCAGGCCGCCGATCTCGACCGGCCCGCCGAAATCCACGATGTGCACGTAGCCATGCGAGACCGCGATACTGCCGGCGAAGTAGTGAAAGCCGGCGCTGCGGGCCGCCGGGATGTCGCGCACCGCGCCGTTGGTGACGACGCCGATGCAGTGCAGACGCCGCAGCACTTCCATGTGCACCTCGCCCACCAGCGAGCACAGGCCCGGGCGTGCGCTCACATCCTGCACCACCACCACGCGCGGAGCGGGCAGCTGCTCGATGTAGTCCCACCAGTCGCTGCGATCGGAGAAGCGCGCGCCGGCGGTCGGTGGGTCCGAGCCGCGGATGCGCACCGTGGCGGCGTAGCCGACCATGGGGGCGAGCTCGGGAGACAGGCTCCTCACCGTATAGTCAACGAACCCCTCGTTGCGCAGGCGCAGACTGAAGGTCTCGATGGCGTTGGCGAGCAGGCAGGCGTCCAGGCGGCGCAGCGCCTGCAGCTGCTCGCGGCCCAGGGGAACCTGCGGGGCGCTGCTCATTCGCGTGCCAGGGGCGCCGTGAGGCGCGGCTCGACCCGCTCACCGAGGGGGACCTGGCCCGGATTGCCGATCATCACCAGCTCGCCCTCCTTGAGGCCGGAGAGCACCTCGTAGCGCGAGGGCGTCTCGAGCCCGAGCGTCACCGCCCGCTCGGCGACGCGGTGGGCGGCATCGACCACCAGAACCCTCCGGCCGCCGGGCGGCACCGCCTCGATGGGGATCGCGAGTGCGTGGGGACGCTCGTCGAATTTCAGCTTCACGGTCGCGTACATGCCCGGCACCAGCTCGAGCGTGGGGTTGGGCACCTCCATCTCCACGACCATGGTGCGGGTGCTGTCGTCAACCTTGTCCGAGAAGCGCTTGATGCGACCGCTGAACACGCGCGCACCGAGCGAGTCGACGCTCACGCTCACCGGCGCATCGAGGTGGATGCCGGTCACGTAGTCCACCGACACCGGGAAATCGAGCCGCAGCAGCGTGTTGTCGGACACCCGCACCAGCGGCATCGCCTGGGTGTTGGAGGCGGTACCCGCCTGGATGAGCGCGCCCGGGTCGGCGTAGCGCTTGGTGATGACGCCGCTGAAGGGTGCGGTGATGCGCGTGTACGCGACCAGCGTCTGATACTTGCCGACGTCGGCCCTTGCGGCGGCGAGGGTGCCTTCCGCGGTGGCATCGCGGGCTTCGGCGGTATCGAGATCCTGCTCGGCGATCAGATTCGGGTGCTCCTTATTGACCGCCACCAGGCGCGTGTAGGCGAGGTGCGCATCGCGATAGTCAGCCTGCGCGCGCCGCTGCGCGGCCACCGCATGGTCGAGCTCGTCGGTGAGCTCCGGCACCTCGAGCACCGCGAGCAGCTGCCCCGCCCTGACCTTGTCGCCGAAGTCGACCTTCATGTCCTTTACGAAGCCGGACACCTTGGCGTGCAGCTCGACCTCGGCGTACGGACGGAACTCCGCGGGGATGGTGATCTCGCGGTACAGGTCCTCGCGGTCGACACGCGCCACGGCCACCGCCGCGAGGGCGACGTGTGCGGCGGCCGCGCGCGCGGCACGTCCGTGCCAGCTGCGCGCGAGCACGATCACCGCCAGCGCGAGGACCGAGAGGCTCAGCCATCCCCAGCGCTTGCCGACGGCGTAGCGGCTGCGCTCCATCACGGACTCCCCGTCGGGTCGGCAGCCAGCGGCTGGCGCACGCGGAAAGTGCTGCCCCGGCCCGGGTTGCTGAGCACCTCCACCTGGGCGCCATGTGCGGCGCAGATGGACTGCACGATCGAGAGGCCGAGGCCCGCGCCCCCCTGCTCGCGCGAGCGCGAGCCGTCCACGCGGTAGAAGCGCTTGAACACATGCGGCCGGGCTTCCTCCGGAATGCCGATGCCATCGTCGGCGACCTCGAGCACCGCGTCGGGCCCCTCGCGCCTCACGCGCAACGTCACTCTCCCGCCATTCGGGGTGTACTTGATGGCATTGTCGAGCAGATTGACGATGACCTGCTTGAGGCGCGCGCGATCCCCGCGCACCGTCACTTCGGGCGCGGACTCGCAGTCGACCCGGACATTCTTGTCGGTCGCGAGCAGGCTCATCTGCTCGGCGGTGGTGGCGGCGAGCTCCGCCAGATCGAAGCAAAGCCACTGCCCGCTTGCCTCGCCGGCGTCGAGCCGCGAGAGCGCGAACAGGCTCTCGACGATTTCGGCGAGGCGCTCGACTTCCTCGAGCACGCTCCCGAGCGCTTCGCGGGTGTCGCGCGCCAGCCGCGCATCCTGGGCCAGACTCTCGAGCTCCCCGCGCATCACGGTGAGCGGCGTGCGCAGCTCATGGCTCGCATCCGCCACGAACTGCTTCGAGCCCTGCAGCGCGTCTTCGAGGCGGCTGATCATGTGGTTGAGCGACACCGAGAGCCGCTCGAGCTCGTCGCCGCTCTGCGCCACGGGCAGGCGCTCGCTCAGGTTGTGCTGGGTGATCTCCTCGGCCTTGATGGCCATGCGCTCGACCGGCCGGAGCGCGCGCCGCACCAGCACGAACCCCCCGATGACCGCCACCATGACGGCAACCGGCAGTCCCACGGCCAGCATGACCAGCACCTGCGCCAGCGTCTCCTCGGCCGGCGCCGCGGACGTACCGACCTCCACGCGGTAGAGCGTGCCATCGCTCCCGGTGGCCGGCACCGCCGCGACCAGCAGCGCGCCGCCCGCAACCGGCACCTTAGCCGCCGAGCCTTCGAGGAAGTTGCCGCCGACCTCCGGCACCCGCGAGGGATCGAAGACCTCGTTGCGCGGCGTGCCGGAGGCGTACACCACGTGCCCGTCCGCCCGGGAGATGCGGATGAAGCGCTCGTTGATCTCGGGCGAGTAGAGCTTCTCGACCTCGTTACGCATCGCATCCTCGCCGTCGCGGCGCGCCTGAGCCACGAGCGTGCCGGCGATCTGCCGGGCGCGGCGCCCCTGGATGTCGAGGAGATTCGCCTCGAGGTAATGACGCAGGAAGAAGAAGGTAAGCACCCCGAGCAGCACGAACACGGTGGTGAGCACCCCCGCATACCAGGCCACCAGGCGAACGCTCAGGGAACGCGCGTTCATGCTTCCGGGCCCACTTCGAGCCCGTAGCCGACCCCGCGCACCGTGCGGATCAGCTTCACCGGGAATGGATCGTCGACCTTGCTGCGCAGGTGCCGCACGTACACGTCGACGATGTTGGTCAGCCCCTCGAAGCTCTGATCCCACACGTGCTCGATGATCATGGTGCGCGAGCACACCCGCCCGGGATTGGACGCAAGGTACTCGAGCAGGGCGTATTCCTTCGGGGTGAGCTCGATCCGCCTCCCGCCGCGACGTACCTGCTTGCTGAAGCGGTCGACCTCGAGGTCGCCCACCCGCAGCACGCTCGAGCGGGCCACCGGTCCGCGCCGCAGCAGCGCCTTGACGCGCATGATGAGCTCGGCAAAGGCGAAGGGCTTCGTCAGGTAGTCGTCGGCCCCCGCCTCGAAGTTCTGCACCTTCTCCTCGGTCGCATCGCGCGCGGTCAGGATCAGGATCGGTACCTGATGGTTGCGGCGCCGGATACGCTTCAGAATCTCCTCGCCCGGCAGGCCCGGGAGCATCAGATCGAGAATGATGAGGTCGTACTCGTAGGCCTGGGCGAGCTCCCAGCCGCGGGTGCCGTCGTCGGCGACGTCGACGGCGTAGCTTTCCTGCCGCAGCGCGCGCGCCACGAGCTCGGAAACCTTCTTCTCGTCCTCGACCAGGAGCAATCGCATGGCTGCGAGTTGTCCGTATTGCGGCTTCGGGTCCTCAAGTGGAGCATACGGCCATTAATAAGCGGCAAACGCTCGATTAAAAACCATTCAGAAAAATAGAAGTTGCATTTAAGGCTTTGATATGGAAGAGTTTAGCGCCCGTTTGGGAGGGTTACTCAGCAGGTCGGCTCGCGGTCGGAAGGGGCATTAGGTGCCCAAGAATCTCGGCCCGGTAACAAAAGTGCCATCTGACTGCGGTACAACTGCCGTGCAACTGAACCGGAGTGAGCCCCGCACGGGGCGGATCATGAGAGGTTGCGGCGATGCAACACTATGGGCCCGGCTCTCGGGTACAGGTGTCTGAGCCGCCGCGTCGGCTTTTTCAAAACCAACAGGAATTCCGAAGATGACACCCATTCGTGCCTGTCTCTTAACGGCTTCGCTGGCGGCAGCGGGTCTGGCGCAAGCGCAGACTCCACCGCCCGCGCCGGCGCCGGCCACCAAGGCTGAGGACAGCAGCCTCACCTGGAAGGGGATCACGCTCTACGGCATCGTCGACATTGGCATTCAGAACGACACCCACAGCGCGCCGTTCAGCGACTACTTCCCGGTGGGGTCCGGATCCCTGGTGCAGAAGAATGACTACGACTCCCCCACGGGGATCACGCCGAGTAACCTCTCGCAGTCCCGCGTCGGGATCTCGGGCAACGAGCCGATCGGCGGCGACTGGGCCGGCATATTCCGGTTCGAGACCTTCTTCAACCCGCAGTCGGGCGACATCTCCGACGCCTGCAAGTCGGTGGCGCTCAACAACGGGAAGGCCCTCACCGCGCAGAACGTCGGCGTGGACAGCAGCATTTGCGGCCAGTTGTTCTCGGGAGCGGCCTACGCAGGCTTCAGCTCGCCGACCTACGGCAGCTTCACCTTCGGCCGCAACGTCACGCTGCTCGCCGACGGTATCGGCAAGTATGACCCGCTGGGCGCCTCGAACGCGTTCTCGCTGATCGGCTTCTCGGGCACGGCGGCCGGCGGCGGCGACACGGAAGACCGGCGCCTCGATCAGTCGATCAAGTACTACGCCAAGTACGACTGGCTGCACTTAGGCGCCCTGTACCAGTTCGGCAGCCAGAGCGGCAGCATCAACACCGGCTACCAGTTCCAGATCGGCGCCGATTATGCGGGCTTCTCGATCGACGGCTACTACTTCAAGAAGTACGACGCGATCGGAGTCGGCTCGCTGAGCGCCGCCCAGGTGACGACGCTCCAGACCGGCACCTGCACCGCGGCCGCGCCCGCGACCCCGGTGTGCTGGCCGATCAGCAACTCGCTCTCCGGGACGATCTCGGACAACCAGACCTACTCGGTCATGGCTTCGTACGCGATCCCCTCGTCGACCTTCAAGCTGTTCGGGGGCTACGAGCACATCACCTTCGACAATCCGAGCAATCCGCTGCCGGCCGGCACGCTCACGATCGGCGGCTACATCCTCGCGTTCACCAACAACGCCGCCTACAACAACCAGAAGGTCCTGGACGTCTACTGGGGCGGCGTCAAGTGGGGCGTCATGCGCGACCTCGACCTGTTGGCGGCCTACTACGGCTATAAGCAGGACAGCTACGCTGCGGTCAGTTGCAGTAATACCTCGAGCGGCGCCTGCAGCGGCACCGAGACTGTGATGTCGCTCGTGCTCGATTACCGGCTGACGAAGCGCTTCGATGTCTACGGAGGCACGATGTACTCGGGCGTCCAGGATGGACTCGCCAACGGCTACCTCTACCATACCAACATCGCCACCACGGCGGGTCTGCGCTTCAAGTTCTGAGAGCGCTGCATGGAGGTTCCGCCCACCGGCGGAGGAATCGATGGGGCCCGCGCAAGCGGGCCCTGTCCTTTTTGGGGCTCAGCCGAAGCGGCCGGTGATGTAGTCCTCGGTGAGCCGGTGACGCGGGTTGGTGAACACCCGGTCGGTGTCGCCGACCTCGATCAGCTCGCCGAGATGGAAATAGGCGGTGCGCTGCGAGACGCGCGCCGCCTGCTGCATGGAATGGGTCACGATCACGATCGCGTACTGCTCGCGCAGCTCGTCGATCAGGTCCTCGATGCGGGCGGTCGCCACGGGATCGAGCGCCGAGCAGGGCTCGTCCATGAGAATGACCTCCGGTTGCACCGCGATCGTGCGCGCGATACAGAGGCGCTGCTGCTGGCCGCCGGAAAGACCGGTGCCGGGACCCCCCAGGCGGTCCTTGACCTCGTCCCAGAGCCCCGCCCGCGTCAGGCTCGTGCAGACGATGTCGTCGAGATGAGCGCGGCTCCTTGGAAGCCCGTGAATGCGCGGCCCGTAGGCGACGTTGTCGTAGATCGACTTCGGGAAGGGATTTGGCTTCTGGAACACCATGCCGACGCGCGCGCGCAGCTGCACCACGTCGCGGCGCTCGTCGTGGATATCGCCGCCGTCGAGCGTGATTGTCCCGGTGACGCGCGCGCCCGGGATGGTGTCGTTCATGCGGTTCAGGCACCTGAGGAAGGTCGACTTGCCGCAGCCCGAGGGCCCGATCATCGCCAGCACCTGGCGTCTGCCGACGTCGATCGTGACGTTCTTGAGCGCCTGCTTGCCGCTGTAGTAGACGTTGACGTCACGGCAGGAAAAGACCGGATCCTCCACGACGGTCTTCTCCGGGGCGGGGCGGGCGCCCGCCTCGGTGGAGACCGCGAGGTGCACCCGTCCGCTCGGCTTGAGGTTCAGGCCGCTCTCGCCGAGGTGGCGCTGGGAAGGCTCGGGAGCGGCCCCGGCGCGCGGCACAGCGGGCTTGCCGGCGGACCCGTTGCCGCCGCCCGCACCCTTGGCGCTCACGCCGGATGCCCCCGCGCCATTGCCGCGGGCCACGTCGGGCGCGCCCGGTGGGTCGGGCGGTTGCGGATTTTCCTTGGGCGGCTCGGTCATTCGTTCAGGCTTCAGCCAAATCTGCCGGTGACGTAGTCGTCGGTACGGCGGTTCTTCGGCGCCGTAAAGAGCTGGTCCGTGGGCCCCATCTCCACCAGCTCACCCAGGTACATGAAGGCGGTGAAGTTCGACACGCGCGCCGCCTGCTGCAGGTTGTGGGTCACGATGGCGATGCAGTACTTCTCCCGCAGCGACTGCAGGGTCTCCTCGATGCGCAGCGTCGAGATCGGATCGAGCGCCGCGGTCGGCTCGTCGAACAGGATAACCTCGGGCCGCACCGCCAGGGTACGTGCGATGCAGAGGCGCTGCTGCTGGCCGCCCGAGAGGCCGCGCCCGTCCTCGTGCAGCTTGTCCTTTACCTCTTCCCACATCGCTGCATCGCGCAGCGCCTCCTCCACGCGGTCGGTGAGCTCACTGTGGGAGATGCGCCGCGCGAGGCGCAGGCCGAAGGCGATGTTGTCGAAAATCGACATGGGGAACGGCGTCGCCTTCTGGAACACCATGCCGACCCGGTAGCGCAGCGCCGCGACATCCACCGACGGCGCGAGGATATCCTCGCCGTCGAGCCGCACGTCGCCGGTCGCGCGGTGTCCCGGGTAGAGCGCGTACATGCGGTTGAAGACCCGCAGCAGGGTCGACTTGCCGCAGCCCGAGGGTCCGATGAACGCCGTGATGCGCCGGTCCTCGAGCGTGAGATTGATGTCCTTCAGGGCCTGCGACTCGCCATAGTAGAAATCGAGGTGCCGCACCTGGTACTTGATCGGGCGCGCGCCGCGCTCGGCGTCGGGCGGCACGGCCAGCTCGGCTCCGGAGGCGCCCATCAGCGCTGCCCCCCGGGGTTGAGCCGCGCGACCACGAAGCGCGCCGTGATGGACAGGATCAGGATCGAGAGCGTGATGAGCAGCGCTCCCGACCAGGCGAGCTGCTGCCAGTTCGGATAGGGGCTCAACGCGAACTGGAAGATCACCACCGGCAGGTTCGCCATCGGGGCGTTGAGGTCGGTGCTCCAGAACTGATTGTTGAGCGCGGTGAACAGCAGCGGCGCCGTCTCGCCGCTGATGCGGGCGACCGCGAGCAGCAGACCCGTCACGATGCCGCTGCGCGCCGCCGGGTAGACGACACTGGTGATGGTGCGCCACGGATAGGCGCCCATCGCAGTGGAGGCGTCCTTCATCCCCTGCGGCACGAGATTCAGCATGTCCTCGGTCGTGCGCACCGTCACCGGAAGGGCGATGATCGCGAGCGCCACGGCGCCGGCGATCGCGGAAAAGTGACCCATGCGGATCACCAGCAGCTCGTACACGAACAGGCCGACGATGATCGAGGGGGCCGAGAGCAGCACGTCGTTCACGAAGCGGATCACCGAGGAGATACGCGCGGTGCGGCCGTACTCGGCGAGGTAGGTGCCGGCGAGCATCCCAACCGGGCCGCCGAGCAGTATCCCGATGACGGTCATGACGACGCTGCCGTAGATCGCGTTGAGCAGTCCGCCGCTGCCGCCGGGCGGCGGCGTCATGGCCGTGAACAGCATCACCGACATGCCGGCGAGCCCCCGGCTGAAGAGCGTCCAGAGAATCGCTCCGAGGAAGAACAGTCCGATCGCGGTGGCGAGGCCCGACAGGGCGAGCGCCACGACATTGATGACCTTGCGCAGGAAGCGGCGGCTCATACCGAGGAGAGCGCACGGCGCTCGAGGCGCAGCAGCATGAAGCGCGCGGCCGCGATCACCGAGAAGGTGATGAGAAAGAGCAGCGCACCGAGCGCGACCAGCGAGGAGGTATACAGATCGCCGACCGCCTCGGTGAACTCGTTGGCGATGGCCGCCGAGATGGTGGTGCCGGGAGCCAGCAGCGAGGAGCCGATACGGTGGGCGTTGCCGATGACGAAGGTCACCGCCATGGTCTCGCCGAGCGCACGCCCCAGCCCGAGCATGATGCCGCCGATCATGCCGGTGCGCGAATAGGGCACGACTACCTGCCAGATCACTTCCCAGGTGGTGGCGCCGAGCCCGTAGCCGGATTCCTTGAGCACGTCCGGCACGGTCTCGAACACGTCGCGCGTCACTGCCGAGATGAAGGGCACGACCATGATGGCGAGCACGATGCCGGCGGTGAGAATGCCGATGCCGAAGGGCGGGCCCTGGAAGAGCCTGCCGATGATCGGCAGCGGCCCGATCACGTCGATGAGCCACGGCTGCACGTGCCGCTGCAGGATCGGCGCCAGCACGAACAACCCCCAGATGCCGAAGATGATGCTCGGCACCGCCGCGAGCAGCTCGATCGCGATACCCACCGGGCGCTTGAGCCACGCGGGCGCGAGCTCGGTGAGGAAGATGGCGATTCCGAAGCTCACGGGAATCGCGATCACGAGCGCGATGAGCGAGGTGATCACCGTGCCGTACACGGCCGCCAGCGCCCCGAACTTCTCGGTGACCGGATTCCAGATCTCGCTGGTGAGGAAGTGCAGCCTGAAGTGCGCGAGCGCCGGCCATGCCCCGTGCAGGAGCGACAGGGCGACGCCTCCGAGGAGTATCAACACGAGCAGCGCCGCCACGAACGTGGCGGCGCGGAACATCCGCTCACGCAGCCGCTGCCCCGCCGCGTGTCGCGGATCGATGGCAGCCGCAGTGTTCATCGGAACTGGTTCAGACTACATCCGTTTGGCGTCGGAGGCGCTCGCCATGGCCGGCGCGCCCTTGATCTCGGCCTTCCAGGTCGCACGGATCTGCTTGATCAGGCTCTCGGGCAGCGGCACGTAGTCGAGATCGGCCGCCATCCTGGCGCCGTTGCGGTACGCCCAGTCGAAGAACTTGAGCGCCTCGCCGGTCGCCGTCGCGTCGGGCGGCGTGCCGTAGACCAGGATGAAGCTCGCACCGGTGATCGGCCAGCTGCCCGCGCCCGGCTGATCGGTGAGGATCAGGTAGTACCCTGGCGCATGCGCCCAGTCGGCGCTCGCCGCTGCCGCCTGGAACGACTCGCCGTTCGGGGCGACGGTCTTGCCGGCGGAGTTGATGAGATCGCAGTAGGTCATCCTGGTCTGCTTGGCGTAGGCGTACTCGACGTAGCCGATGGCGCCCTCGGTCTGGGCCGTCATGTTGGCGACCCCCTCGTTGCCCTTGGCGCCGATGCCGCTCGGCCACTGAACCGAGGTGGCCTCGCCGATCGTCTCCTTGAACTTCGGACTCTCCTGCGAGAGATAGTGCGTGAAGAGGAAATTGGTTCCCGAGCCGTCCGAGCGGTAGATCGGTGCGATGGTGGTCGCGGGGAGCGAGAGCTTCGGGTTCAGCTTCTTGATCCGCGCGTCGTTCCACTTGGTGATCTCACCCAGGTAAATGGAGGCGACGGTCGGGCCGTTCAGCACCATCTGCCCGGGCTGCACCCCCTTGATGTTCACCACCGGCACCACCCCGCCGATGATCATGGGGAACTGCACCAGACCCGCCTCTTTCAGGTCCTCGGGCTTGAGCGGCATATCGCTCGCGCCGAAGGTGACGGTCTTCGCCTTGATCTGCTTGATGCCGCCGCCGGACCCGATCGACTGGTAGTTGAGGCCGATTCCGGTCTGCTGCTTATAGGCATCGGCCCACTTTGAATAGATGGGATACGGGAAGGTCGCTCCGGCACCGGAGATATCGGCCGCCTGCACGGCGCCCGTGCCGGCGATCGCGCCAAGCAGCGCCCAAAGTACCCGCTGGAATTTCTGTAAATTCATGTTTCAACTCCTGCAATCGGTGGGGGGGAAGCTCACCTGCCCCGGCCTCGTGGGCTGCGCCCTTTTTCGCCAGATGACGCACCGGACGCGCGCATTAGATGACAATAATGTGACGCTTCGATGACAGGGCTCGCCAGCCGCGTGCCGGGTGGCCGGGACAGTAGTCTTGCCGGGGGAGTTTTCAGGGTCGTGACAACGGGCGGCTTGCTCGTCGGACCGCCTCACCGTATAAACGCGAACCGCTCACTGGCCGCCGCCGCTGATGTCCCAAGCCCTCGCGCTCGCTGAAAACCTGATCGCACGCCGCTCCGTGACGCCCGCGGACGAAGGCTGCCAACAGCTGATCGGCGAGCGGCTCGCGGCCCTTGGATTCACGGTCGAGCCGCTGCGCTTCGGAAACGTGGACAATCTCTGGGCGCGCCGTGGTGCGGCCCAGCCGCTGTTCTGCTTCGCCGGCCATACCGACGTCGTTCCCACCGGCCCGCTCGAGGAGTGGCGCAGCGACCCCTTCGTGCCGACGCAGCGCGACGGCCTGCTTTACGGCCGTGGCGCCGCGGACATGAAGACGGGGCTCGCGGCCATGGTCACCGCCACCGAGGAGTTCGTCCGCAGCCACCCGCGCCACCGGGGCTCGATCGCCTTCCTGATCACGAGCGACGAGGAAGGCCCGTCGGTCGACGGCACCAGGCGCGTGGCCGAGACGCTCGCCGCCCGCGGCGAGCGCATCGACTGGTGCGTGGTGGGTGAGCCTTCGAGTGAGGCCACTCTCGGGGACACCATCAAGGTCGGGCGGCGCGGCTCGCTCAGCGGGCGGCTCACGGTCCACGGCGTGCAGGGGCACGTGGCCTATCCCCAGCTGGCCGAGAATCCGGTGCATACCCTCGCCCCTGCCCTCGCCGAGCTCACGCAGCACGTGTGGGATGCGGGAACCGAGTACTTCCAGCCGACGACCTTCCAGGTCTCGAACCTCAACGCCGGCACGGGCGCCCCGAACGTCATCCCGGGGGAGCTCAAGGCGCGCTTCAACCTGCGCTACTGCCCGGTGCAGACGCTCGAGAAGCTGAAGAGCCAGGTCGAGGAGATCCTGCGCAGGCACGGCGTGCGCTTCACGATCGAGTGGTACGTAGCGGGCGAGCCCTTCTATACCCCGCCCGGCCTCCTGTCGGATGCGGTCGGCGAGGCGGTGGCGCAGGTGACGGGAGCGAGGCCGCGCCTCTCGACGGGCGGCGGCACGTCCGACGGGCGGTTCATCGCACCGCTCGGAGCGCAGGTCGTGGAGCTCGGCGTGGTGAACACCTCGATCCACAAGGTCAACGAGTGCGTGCGGATCGCCGACATCGACGCCCTCGAGCGCATGTACCTCAACGTGCTGCGGGAGCTTCTGACCTCAGGTTGACGAGCGTCCCACCCGCGCCGAGCAGTACCGCCGATATCAGGACCCAGGCGGGCATGGCGAGCCCGAGGAAGGTCCAGTTGACCTCACCGCACTCCCCGCTTCCGCTCAGCACCCTGCGGATCACCTCGGTCACGGGCATGAAGCGCAGCATCATGGCGAGCGGCGCTCCGCAGGAGGGCAGCGTGCCGGGCGGCAGGCTCTGGATGTAGAGCTGGCGGGCGGCAATTCCCACCGTAAAGAGCATGAACAGCACGAGCAGCACGCCGTAGACATAGCGGCCCCCAGCGCGCGGGTGATGGAGCGCCGCGGCGAGGAACGTCACTCCGATCAGCATGATCCCGATGCGCTGGAAGATGCACAGCGGGCAGGGCTCCAGCCCCAGGCCGTACTGCGCATAGAGCGCGTAGGCCATGAGGCCCGCGCAAACGAGAAAGCCCGCGAAGTTGGCGAGACGGCGGCGCGACATCCGCTAGGGCGCTACCCCCGCGTTGCCCGATCCGGCCCGCAGCTCGCGCTCGACGTCATCGAGCGAGGTGTGGCGGATGTCCTTGCCGTGCACCATGTAGATGACGTACTCGCTGATGTTCTTGGCGTGGTCGCCGATGCGCTCGAGCGCGCGTACCACCCACATGACGTCGAGCGCCCGGCGGATGGTGCGCGGGTCTTCCATCATGAAGGTGATGCTCTGGCGCTGGATCGCCTCGTATTCCTCGTCCACCAGCCGGTCCTGGCGCGCGACCCGCAGCGCCGACTCGGAGTCCATGCGCGCAAAGGCATCGAGGGCGTCGTGCACCATCTCCGATACCACGCGCCCGAGATGCTTGATCTCGCGGTACTTGTCGGCGGGCCGCTCCATGGTCGCGAGCCGCGAGGCGATATAGCCGATCTTCTCGGCCTCGTCGCCGATGCGCTCGAGGTCCGTGATGGTCTTGATGATCGCGACGATCACGCGCAGGTCCCCGGCGGCCGGAGCCCGGGTCGCGAGGATCCGGCTGCACTCGTCGTCGATGGTGACTTCCATGTTGTTCACCTGGTAGTCGTCCATCGCCACCGATTCACCGAGCGAGCTGTCGCCCTCGACCAGCGCGGCGATCCCCTTGTGCAGCTGCTGCTCGACGAACCCGCCCATGCCGAGCACCTTGCTGCGCACGCGCTCGAGGTCCTCGTTGAAACGACGTGAGATGTGGTGACTGAGGTCGGCGGTTTCCATCAGCTGCTCGTGCCCGCGGTCAGGCGTGCGGTCCTACGCGCGATCATAACGGAACTGTGGCTGACAGCCAGCGTGGCGCGCAAGGCCGCGGGATCCGGGCGGTCTCACGCCGCGTCGGCGAGCAGTCCCGCGGCGCGGCGGCGCGCAGCGGTCGCGGCATGCGGCCAGCGCAGGAGCTTCAGCTCCCCGCCCGCAGCCTCGATGAGGGCCGAGCAGGACTCGACCCAGTCGCCGGTGTTGCAATAGAGCGTGCCGTCGATGTGACGCAGGTTGGCGCGGTGGATGTGGCCGCATACCACCCCTTCGTAGCCCTGGGTGCGGGCGTGCGAGGCCGCCACCTGCTCGAACCTCTCGATGTAGCGGAGGCTGGTCGGGATGCTGAGCTTCAACCGCTCGGCCAGCGGCCAGTAGGCCTTGCCGACCGCGCGGCGCAGGTTGTTGACCCCGTCGCTCAGGCGCACGGTGAGCTCGTAGAGCGCATCGCCGAGGCGCGTCAGCCAGGGCGAGCAGTTCACCACGCCGTCGAACTGGTCCCCGTGCAGCACCAGCAGCCGCTCGCCGCGCGCGGTGCGGTGCATCCACTCGCGGTGCACCTCGAACTGGCCCTGCAGCATCTCGGCGAACACCCCGAGGCTCTCGTCGTGATTTCCCGGGATGTAGACCAGGCGCGTGCCGGCGCGGCCGCGGGCCAGCAGCGTGCGCACCACCTGCGTGTGCTCGGGCGACCAGAAGACGCGCCGCGCGAGGCTCAGTGCGTCGACGATGTCCCCGACCAGGACGATGTTCTCGGCCTCGACACCTGAAAGGAACTCATTCAGCTCGCGCGCCCGCGCATGGCGGTACCCGAGATGAATGTCCGAGAGGAACAGCGTCCTGACCCTGATCCTCGCGCGTCTCACGTCGCCGTTTGCCATGTCGGGCTCACCCTCGAACGTCCTCGGGGTGCAGCTAGGGTCATGCCTGTATGTTTCTGCTGCATGACAGCAGGGCTAAAGATTTCTTACGAATTAATCAGTTGCGTGTAAAACCTAAGCTGTTTCCGCGCTGAGGGTCGCACTCACCGGCCGCGCCACCCGCTCCGGGGAAAAATGACAGGTGAAAGTACTCCCCTCGCCGAGCGTGCTCTGCACCTCGAGGCGCGCGCCGTGACGCTGCAGAACGTGCTTGACGATCGCGAGCCCGAGACCCGAGCCCCCCGTGGCACGCGAGCGTCCGGCATCGACCCGGTAGAAGCGCTCGGTGAGGCGCGGAATGTGCTCGGACGGAATGCCGAAGCCGGTGTCGGTGACCGCGAAATGCCCGCCGTCCTCATCCGTCCACCAGCGCATCTCGATCGAGCCTTCGGGTGGGGTGTATTTGGCCGCGTTGTCCACGAGGTTCGAGAACGCCGAGTGAATCTCGGGCTCGTCTCCGATCAGCTGCGCCGCGGACTCGACCCGCACGCGCACCTCGTGCGGGTGCACCGGCCGTGCCAGCACATCCTTGCGCAGGAGCGCAAGCAGCGCCGCCACGTCGATCGGCGCGCCGCCGACGATCTCGTCGGTCTCCTCGAGCCGCGAGAGCTCCAGCAGGTCGCGGATGATCTGGGTCATGCGCTCGGCCTGGCGGCGCATCTCCGCGACCGGCCCGAGCAGGTCGGGATCGAGGGCCGGATCCTGGCCGAGCGTCTCGAGGTAACCCGAGATCACGGTGAGGGGCGAGCGCAGCTCGTGCGAGGCGTTCGCCACGAAGTCACGCCGCACCGCCTCGAGGCGCATCTGCCGCGAGACATCGCTCGCGAGCAGCAGCAGCTGGCCGTCGCCGTAGGGGGCGACCTGGAGCGAGAGGTAGGTGTCCTCACCCATGGTCGGCCGGATCACCACGGGATTCGAGTAATCCTGGCGGCCGAGGTAGCGCAGGAACTCGGGCTCGCGCAGCAGATTGTCGATCCGCAGGCCGAGATCCGCGGTGCTGCGCAGCTCGAGGAGCCGCGCTGCCATGCGGTTGAACCAGACGATCTCGCGCTGGGCGTTGAGGATCACGACGCCGTTGGGGAGCGCGGCGGTCGAGCGCTGCAACTGGCGCATCAACTGCACGAAGCGCTGCTTGTGGAAGCGCTTGCGGCGGTGCAGCCGCACGACCTGCGCGATGATCTCGCCCCACACGCCGCCGACGTCTGGTGGATCGGCGTAGTTGCGATGGCGCAGCCACCACTCGAGCCGAAACAGGTTGGCGAGCACCCAGCCGAGATGCAGCGCGAGCGCGCAGGCGAGCCCCGCCCAGAGGTTGCCGAGCAGCCAGCCCGCGCCCAGGCCCACCAGAACCGTGGCGAACAGGCGGCCGATGGTGAACCACCACATCTGCGTCGCGGGCTGCATCAGTCCCTCAGCCGTGCCGGCGTGTCAGACCGTCCGGGCAGAGAAGCGATACCCCGAGCCGCGTACGGTCTGCACGAAGCGATCGTACCCGAATTCCTCGAGCGCCTTGCGCAGGCGGCGGATGTGCACGTCGATCGTGCGTTCCTCGACGTACACGTTGCCGCCCCAGATGCGATCGAGCAGCTGATCGCGGGTGTAGACCCTTTCCGGATGGGTCATGAAGAACTCGAGCATGCGGTACTCGGTCGGGCCGAGTCCGACGGTGCGCGGACCCACCATGACCCGATGGCTTCCCTGGTCGAGCACCAGCCCCTCGAACTCGATGAGCTCATCGACCCCGCTCGGCGTGGAGCGGCGCAGCACGGCGTTGATGCGCGCGAGCAGCTCACGCGGCGAGAACGGCTTGGTGACATAGTCGTCGGCGCCGCCTTCCAGGCCCGCCACCTTGTCACCTTCCTCGGCGCGCGCGGTCAGCATGATCACCGGGAGCTCGCGCGTCTCGCGATCGCGCTTGAGCGCGCGCGTCAGCTCGAGCCCGCTCATGTCGGGAAGCATCCAGTCGACCAGGACGAGGTCCGGGCGCGTGTCGGCGAGCGCGGCCCGGGCCGAGCGGCAGTCCTCGGCCTCGCGCACCTCGAATCCCGCGCGCTTCAATCCGAAAGCGATCATTTCCCGGATCGGGCGCTCGTCCTCGACGATGAGAACCTGTTTGGCGGGCATGGTGGGCAGCGTTACCCCTGCTGGCGCGCGAGTATTACAGGGGTACTGTGTTGCAGATTCGTGACAACTCTGCAAGCGTTTGTTTCAGTTCAATGACCGCTGGTTGCCGGATGCACCACATCGTCGCGTAAATAGACGGGCAAGGCCTCTTCCGGGCCATGAAGCCTCCCCGCGATGACCTCGGGGACCGCGAGCAGCGCGATCTCGGCAGCCCGCGGACGCACCTCGCGGATTTCCGCCAGCATGCTGGAGAGCGCACTTCGAAGTGGCGGGTACGCCGCGAATCCTGTGCCCGCACCGCGGAGGTCCGGGCCCGCGGACCATTCGGCAGGCAGCGCCACCTGACCGGGGTCGCTCACGCGCTCGTCCCCGACGGGCGCTGCGAGATTCCCGGCGGAGCGGGCAAAGCAGCCCCAATACACCTCGCGCATGCGCGCGTCGTTGCACACCAGCACGCGCTGCGCGCTGGCATCGTCCGCGAGAACTCTCTGGGCTACCGCCGCGAGGTCCGACACCGGCACGACGGGGACTCCACCGCCATGGGCGAGTCCCTGGGTGACACTCGCGGCGAGGCGCACACCGGTGAACGACCCCGGTCCACGGCCAAAGGCGATCGCGGTCACGCCGGCGAGGGATGCGCCGGCCTCGGCGAGCACCTCATCAATCATGGCGAGGATGTTCTCGGCGTGGCCGCGCTCGAGCAGCCGCTCGCGCGCGGTGAGCTGCCCGTCGACGAGCAGCGCCGCCGAGCAGTTCTCGGTCGCGGTATCGAGAGCCAGGATCTTCACGAGGCGCCCATCTCAGGGGCGGCGCTGCCAGGTGCGTGCTTGCGCAGGAAGCGCCGCACCTCGTCCGCATCCTGCGTGACGGTCATGGGTGGGAGAGCTGCGAGAAACACCCGTCCGTAGCTGCGCGCGAGCATGCGCGGATCGCAGATCACGACCGCGCCGTAGTCATCTTCGCTGCGGATCAGGCGTCCGGCCCCCTGCTTCAGGGCCAGCGCCGCCTCGGGCAACTGGTAATCGCGGAAGGCGTTGGCGCCGCTCGCGTTCAGATGCTCGATGCGCGCGCGCACCAGCGGGTCGTCGGGAGATGCGAACGGCAGCTTCTCGATCACCACGAGCCGCAGCGCCTCGCCTTTCACGTCGACCCCTTCCCAGAAGCTCGCGGTGCCGAGCAGCACCCCGTTGCCGTCGTGGCGAAACTCCCGCAGCAGCCGCTCGCGCGGCGCCTCACCCTGAACGAACAGCCGCTGCGGCGCAGCCCCATTCCAGCGCGCCCGCAGGAGCGCCGCACCCTGAGCCAGCGCGCGGTGGCTGGTGAAGAGCACGAAGGCCCCGCCGCCCGCGGCCTCGATCAGGGGAAGCGCCGTATCGATCACCGCAGCCACGTACTGAGGCGAGCGCGGGTCGGGCATGCTCTCCGGCAGATACAGCAGGCTCTGTCGCTCGTGGTCGAACGGACTGTCGATCCGCAGCGTCGGGCATTCGGCGATGCCGAGCCGCCCGGTGAAGTGTCGGAATTCCTCCCCGAGCGACAGCGTCGCGGAGGTGAAGACCCATGCACCCCGGCGCGACTCGATGAGGGAGCGGAAGCGCGCCGAGATATCGAACGGCATCAGGCTCAGGTTGATGCCGCGCGCCGTGACCTCGACCGCGCGCGCCCCCTCGAGCTCATCCGTCGCCGCGATCCGGCTCAGGGATGCCGCGACGTCGGCCGCGCGTGCCGCCAGCTGCACGAGGGTCGCATCCTCCCCGAGCGCAGCTAGCGACTCGCCGAGGCGCGCGATCGAGTCGGCGAGCTCGTGCGCGGCATCGCCCAAACGACCGCTCCCGGAGGTCCAGGCCATGCGGGCCGCGCTGGCGGTCCCCGATGAGGTCGGCGACCCCGCGGACTTGAGTTCCCGCAGGTCCTCCTCGACGGCGTGCAGGGGATCGGCAAGCCCGCCCGAGCGGTGCCCTCTGCGGAGCTCGAGCTCCGCATCCTTGAGCAGGCTCTCGATCTGGCGACTGCTGACGCTCGCGCCGAAGAACTGAGTGGCGAGATCGGGCAGCTGGTGCGCCTCGTCGAGAATCACCGCATCCGCCGATCCCAGCAGGTCGCCGAAGCCGTCCTCCTTCAGCGCGAGATCCGCGAGCAGCAGGTGGTGGTTGACGATGACGATGTCGGCATCCAGCGCCTCGCGGCGTGCGAGCGCCACGTGGCAGCGCGAGATCTCCGGGCAACGCATTCCGAGGCACGTCTCGCGGGTCGAAGTGACCTGCGCCCATACGGGATGCGAGTCGGAGAGTCCGCCGACCTCGGCGAGATCGCCGCTCTTGGTGGTATGCGCCCAGCGCGCGATGCGTGCCAGCATGGCACGGCTCGCGCGCGCCCCGGCTGCCTCGCCGCCGGGCATCGCGAGCTGCTCGCCTGCGCCCTCCGCCGCGGCGAGCCGATGGCGGCACAGATAGTTGGCCCGCCCCTTGAGGAGCGCGACGCGCGCGGGCCTTCCGAGCGCTGCGCTCACGAGCGGCAGATCCTTCGTGTACAGCTGATCCTGAAGGGTACGCGTGCCGGTGGAGATCAGTACGCGCGTCCCGGAAAGCAGCGCCGGCACGAGATAGGCGAAGGTCTTTCCGGTGCCGGTGCCCGCTTCGACCACGAGCGTCTCCCGCGCCTCGAGCGCCCCGGCGACGCGCTCGGCCATGCGCAGCTGCTCGCGACGCACACGAAAGTCCGGCAGGGAGCGCTCCAGGGGGCCTCCCCGTCCGAATATGTCCTGGAGATCGAGCATCGGGAAATTCAAGGGCTCATCGCCGCGGGGCATCCTCGCGTGCCGTGCGGCAGCTGTCGAGACGCATATCTGCCTGAATTGGCTACTGTAGCAGGGCACCTCACCCGGTCGGGATATACTTCAGTGTTTCGCGGATCGCCAGAGAAGAGGAACCGACCGGATGGCCGCTCCTGCGCACCAGATGACCCCGATGCCACAGCTCAGCCGCGCGGTGGCCGAGTGGGTGAGCTCGGTGCGCGAGCTCACTCAGCCACGCGCCGTCCACTGGGTCGAGGGAACCGACGCCGAGGCGCGCGAGCTCACCGCACAGCTGGTGCGCAGCAAAGAGCTCACGGTGCTCAACGCGCAGGAGTTCCCCGGCTGCCACCTGTACCGCTCATCCCCCAACGATGTCGCGCGGGTGGAACACCTCACTTATATATGCACCCGCTCCCAGGAGGACGCGGGCCCGAACAACCACTGGATGGACCCGCAGCAGGCGCACGCGAGGATGCGCGAGCTGTTCCGCGGTTGCATGCGCGAGCGGACGCTCTACGTCATCCCCTACTGCATGGGTCCGCTCGATTCGCCGCTGTCCCGCCGCGGCGTCGAGATCACCGACAGCCCCTACGTCGTGCTCAACATGCTGATCATGACGCGCGCCGGACGCGCCGCCCTCGAGCTCATCGCGCGCGACGGCCGCTTCGTCAAGGGACTGCACTCGATCGGCGAGCTCGATCCCGAGCGGCGCTTCATCATGCATTTCCCCGAGGAGCTCTCCATCGAGAGCTACGGCTCCGGCTACGGCGGCAACGCGCTGCTCGGCAAGAAGTGCCACGCGCTGCGCATCGCCAGCTGGCAGGCGCGCACCGAGGGCTGGCTCGCCGAGCACATGCTGATCGTCGGCCTGCAGAACCCCGCGGGCGAGACTCATTACATCGCCTGCGCCTTTCCCTCCGCCTGCGGCAAGACCAACCTCGCGATGCTGGTACCGCCGGAGTCGATGCCCGGCTGGCGGGTTCTCACGATCGGCGAGGACATCGCCTGGCTGCATCCGGGCGCCGATGGGCGGCTGTGGGCCATCAACCCGGAAGCCGGTTGCTTCGGAGTGGTGCCGGGCACCAATCGGCAGACCAACCGCAACGCCTACGAGATGATCCGGCGCGACACGCTGTTCACCAACGTCGCGCTCACCGCCGACAATCAGCCCTGGTGGGAAGGACTCACGACGGGCAAGCCGGTGCTCGACTGGCAGGGGCGTCCCTACGACCCGGCCCGCGGACCGGCGGCGCACCCGAACTCACGCTTCACGGTGGCCGCGCAGCGCAATCCGAGCTATTCGGCGCGGATGGAGGATCCCGCCGGGGTGCCGATCACCGCGCTCGTCTTCGGCGGCCGGCGCCGCGAGGTCGCGCCGCTCGTGTACGAGGCGCGGGACTGGCAGCACGGCGTGCTGCTCGGAGCCTCGCTCGCCTCGGAGACTACCGCCGCGGCCGTCGGTCAGGTCGGAGTCGTGCGGCGTGATCCGATGGCGATGCAGCCCTTCTGCGGCTACAACTTCGGCGACTACTGGCAGCACTGGCTCAATGTCGGGGCGAAGCTGGCGCGCCCGCCGCGCATCTTCCACGTCAACTGGTTCCGGCGCGACAGCGCCGGCAAGTTCCTCTGGCCGGGCTATGGCGAGAACCTGCGGGTGCTCGCCTGGCTGCTCGATCGTTGCGCGGGCAGAGTCGGCGCGACGGAGTCCGCGATCGGCCGGCTGCCGCTCCCTGCGGACCTCAACACCCGCGGGCTCGAGATCAGCGACCAGGCGCTGACGGCACTGCTCTCGATCGACGCGGGCGTGTGGCGCAAGGAATGCGCCGACGTGCGCGAGTATCTGGGTGGGTTCGGCGGCCGCCTGCCGGCGGCGCTGCTCGCCGAGCTCAAGGCAACCGAGAGCCGGCTCTGAGGAGGCGCGCCGCGCGCCTCAGGCCTCTTCGCAGTTGAAGCGGATGGTCTGTGGCGAGCCCGGCTCGGGCAGCCGGCCGAGCCCGATCATCCCCTGACCCTTGAGCTGCAGGCTGTCGCGCCGCACGAAGGCCTCCTCGCCGTCGGCGGTCTGCACGAACGTGCCGTTGGTGCTCTGATCGACGAGCACGAACTTGTTGCGGCTGATCTCGATGCGGGCGTGCAGGCGCGAGATGAGGTTGCCCTTGACGACGACGTCGTTGTCCTCGGCGCGGCCGATGGTGACGCTCGAATGCCGCTCGTCGACCAGCAGCTCGCGATCCTCGGTGCGCAGCCGCAGCCGCAGCGGATGCGCGGGACGCGCATCGCCCGCGATCCCCGGCACCATGCTGGTGACGTCCTCGGTCTGCCACAGCACCTCGTAGAGGACCACCTCGCTCCCCTGCCCCTTCAACGTCGCAACGTCGATCTGCCGGCAGGCGGCGCGCCACTCGGGTGACAGATGCTCCACGGTCGCGGCGGTGGTCACGATCTGGCCGGCCTTTGCCTGGCTGGTCATGCGGTTCGCGGTATGCACCGCGGCCCCGAACACATCGCGGTTCTCGAGCATTACGGGGCCGAAGTGGCAGCCGATGCGGATCGAGACCGGCTGCCCGTCGACCTTGAGTTGCGCGTGACTCGAGATCTGTTGTTGCATCTGCGCGGCGGCGTTGAGGGCGGCGTCGGCGCTAGGGAAGGTCGCCATGACCTCGTCCCCCATTGTCTTGATCACCGTGCCCTGACGCTGCTCGGTGGCGCTGCGCATCACTTCGATGCAGGTGGCCACCATGTCGCGCGCGCGCAGGTCACCCATGGTGTCGTAGAGCCGGGTCGATCCGACGACGTCGGCAAACAGGATCGCGAGCTCTATGTCCTTGCCCATGGGTGTCGGAGGATTATACGCGAGGGCCTCTGGGCAGCCAGTCAGCGGCCGATTCCAACCTCGAGGGCGGGCTTTAGTCGTGCGCCGCTGTCGGAATTGCCCGGCGCAGCAGCTCCGCCTGCGCCCCCTCCGCTCGCGCACCCTCGCTGAGTATGCGGCGAAAATCCCGGGCGCCGGGCTCGCCGCTGTAGAGGCCGAGCATATGGCGCGTAATGGCCGAGAGGCGTTCGCCCGCGGCCAGCTCGCGCTCGCAGTAGCGCACCATGCGTTCGATGAGCGCCGTGCGCGCCGGCAGCACGCGTGGTTCCGCGACGAGCTCGCGCTGCAGCTCGGCGAGCACGAAGGGCCGGTGGTAGGCCTCACGCCCGAGCATGACCCCGTCGCACCAGCCGAGCGCTGCGCGTACCGAACCGGCATCGCGCAGCCCGCCGTTCACCACGATGGGTAACGAGCTGAACGCCGCCTTCAGGGCGCGCACCACGTCGTAGCGCAGCGGCGGAACCTCGCGGTTGTCCCTGGGCGAGAGTCCTCCCAACACCGCCTGGCGCGCATGCACGATGGCGACCTGACATCCGGCGGCGCGCACACCCGCGACGAAGCCGCACAGGGCCGCGAAGTCCCCCTCGGTGTACTGCGCCACCGCACCGCGGGCGTCACGCGCGCCCGCGCTCACCACCCCGATGCGCATCTTCACCGTCACCGGCACGCGCACTGCCGCGCACATCCCGGCCACACACTCGGCCACGCGGGCCGGCTCGCGCATCAGGCACGCCCCGAAGGCGCCGCTCGCGACGCGTTCGCTGGGGCAGCCACAGTTGAGGTTGATCTCGTCGTAGCCGGCTTCCTCACCCGCCCGGGCCGCCGCCGCGAGCTCCCGCGGCTCACTGCCGCCGAGCTGCAGGGCCAGCGGACGCTCCTCGGGATCGAACTTGAGGAGCCGCGCCCGATCGCCCCGCAGGATGGCCGCCGCGGTGATCATCTCGGTGTACAGGAGGACGTCCGGGGAGAAGCCGCGCAGGAAGAACCGGCAGTGACGGTCGGTCCAGTCCATCATCGGTGCAACGGCAATTCTTCGATCCAACCTTCTATTTCCTCTGAGTTTTTCTTACATGTCGGTCAGTGCATCGAAATCAGACGGACTAACACTGGCGACAATGCTGCCGCCAAGCGGCATTAGCGCGGACAGTTGCTTCAAACATTCCCGAATGAGCGCCTCATTCGGCGATGCGCCGAGCTAACGTCGACAGGTCAGCGCGGAACGACTACTCCGACGCGTCGTCATCCAGACTCTTCCCGGAGTCACGCTCAAACTCGCCGTGCTTCAATGTGTCGCGCGTACGAGTTAGATCGGAAGTCGGAGCCTTTACGCCGGCTTGTCGGCGCAGCTTCAGCCACTCCGCCCTTCCGCGTGCCTTGATGGTCTCCGGATCGACCGTCTGCTGTTGCTTCTCAGCTGCACGGGCCTCGATAGCTCGCTCGGCATGAAAGTCTCGGCCGATCTGGCCGCGCATTCGCTCGCGCAGTTCCCCGTCGACCGGAGTCTGGTCGAGCAACGATAACAGTCGCTCCTCGGAAACTATTCCGCGACGAGCAAGCTCATGCGTGAATATCAGGTCCTTGTCGCGTGCGGCGGCGTACTTTGCGATGGCGAGGTCGTGCGGCTCCAGACACAGTCCTTTCACACCCTCGGTCTCGCCGGGAGGCAAGTTCACCAACCGTCCCTTCCAGCCTCTTGGCAGAGTCGCAGTGCTCACATCAACCGGATCCGCGTAGTAGCCAAAAGTCTCGTGAAACGGCGAATCGACCCCAATCGCATTCAGCCACGCGGTTCGATCTGCATGTTTCGACGCGATCAGATCCACCTCGAACGAGGTGAGAATCTCGTCAGGAACATCGGGGTACTTACCGTGGAGAGACTGACTACCAATGATGACGAACTGCTTTTCGCCCGTGATGCGGCCCGCAGCCCGCAGTACATGATCAACCTGCTGCTTCTTCATTCAGTTTTTTCACTTCCTCTTTCGGAAGCAAGCCGACGAATGGCGCCGACTGCCGAAGTCTGACCGCGTCGTCGTCGCGTCCGAGCATCGCTGCAAAAAGCTCTCCGTCGTCTTTTCCCTCCGCAATGTCTCGCCATTCCTGGTAAGCCGCACCCCAAACGCCCTGCCGTTCCCACCGATGTAGGTTCGCGAGGATCTGAGCGCGTATCTCGCACGGCGTGAACCGCCGTACGATCGCCAGCGAGATGGACCGCCTGAGCTCGTCCAATTCCTGATGTAAGAAGCCCCCTCTTGACGGGGGGCGAAGACCGCGTTCGGTGAGGTCTAGCGCATCACCTTCGCTCAAGCCCCACGCGTCAAGAGTTGTCTTCGGCAGCAGAACGCCAAGAGAGTTGCCGATTCGCCGCAGCGGGACTTTCATGCATGAAATTATAACTCGTTATTACATCGGCGACAATATCCCGGCCCTTGGGTGCCTTTGCCTCAGCAGGCCAGAAGATCTCTTCCACGCGTAGAGAGAACAGCCGGGCGATTTTCAGCGCGAGGGGCAAGCTCGGCTCGTACTTCTCGGTCTCGATCGCGTTCACCGTCTGACGCGAGACCGCCAGCTTCTCGGCGAGATCACCTACTATCTCCGGCACACGGCCGCCCCGGGTGCTACCCCGCAGCCGGCCATCGAGCAGGACTCCCCACTCCGTCCGCGGGGCGCTTGGATTACAGCATCACCGCGGGCGGCGATTGAACCCTCGCCGCCCGCGGCATCATCGCAGACTCATCAGTCTACTGGACCCTGATCGTCGTCGGCTTCGTCGCTTCGACCTTGGTCTTCGGGATGTGCACCGTCAGCACTCCGTCCTTTGCGTCGGCGGTGATTCCCTTCTCATTCACATACTCCGGCAGCGCAAAGCTGCGCGAGAAGTTCCCATAGAAGCTCTCGACCTTGTAGAACTTCTCGTCCTTCAGCTCCTCTGCCTGGTGCCGCTCGCCGGCCAGCGTCAGCATGCCGTCCTCAACCGTAACGCTCACATCTTCCTTCTTGACGGCAGGAAGCGCCGCCCGGATCAGGTACTCGCCTGCAGTCTCACTGATGTCAACCGGGGGTGCCCAGTCATAGTTTGCGTCGCCCGACCCTACATAGCGCGGAAAGCGCTCAAACAGGTTCGGAAACAGCGGGTTGAACATCTGGTTCATTCCCGCAAATGGTTCCCAACGAATGAGGTTCATAAATCCTCCTCTCTCTCGATCTTTGCCCTTCATTGCGGGCGAAGCCTAATCCTCTTTCGTGTCTGATTGAATTCGCATCAGTCCGTATAGAATGCGGTAACGAGAGCTGCAATGCGGGGGCAACATGGCTGGCGGCGGCAAGTACAGGCTCTACGCCCGGCGGGGCGCAGGCTCGCTGGCACCACAGATCGTGCTGGAAGAAATCGGCGCGGCGTACGAGCTGCTCTGGTTCAGCAAGAGTGCCGCGGACGTCGAGGCTCTGCGCCGTATCAACCCCGCCGGCAAGATTCCCATCCTGGCGCTGCCCGACGGCACGGCGGTGACGGAGTCCGCCGCCATCCTCATTCACCTCACCGACGCCCATCCGCAGGCGGGACTCGCGCCGCCCGCTGGCAGCACTGCGCACGCGCGTTTTCTCCAATGGATGGTGTATCTGTCTGCGAACCTCTACGAAGCGGTCCTGCGCTACTACTACTCCGAGCGTTACGCCTCCACCGGAGCCGCGGCGGCACCCGCAGTCAAGGCGCAGGCGCTCGAGGACTACGGTGCCCACCTCGAGCGCATTCACGGCGAGCTGTCTCCCTATGTGCTGGGCGACAGGCTGTCGGCTGCCGATCCTTATCTGCACATGCTCGCCGCGTGGTATCCGGAGGACGAGGCACCGCTTGCCTCCCGGCTGCCGAAGCTCGCGCAGCATGCCGCGCTGCTGCGCCGCCGGCCGGCAACTCTCAAGGCGGAACGCGATCACGCCGAAGAGTAGCGTCGCGGGTGACATGTGGACCTGCTGGAACGAGAGCCGTGCTTCGCCGACCTGGCGAGATGGCTCGGCACGGCCGGCCAACACGGTGGCTGCGTCGTACTGCTGAGCGGCGAAGCCGGGATCGGCAAGACCGTCCTGCTGCGGGAGTTCGCCCGACGGCAGGATCAGGCGCGCGTGCTCTGGGGGGCATGCGATGCCCTGTACACGCCCCGGCCGCTCGCGCCGCTCCATGACATCGCGCTGCAGACGCAGGGACCGCTGCTCGCCGCGGTCCATTCGCGGGCAAATCCGGCCGCACTGTTCGCCGCCGTTCTCGGCGAGCTCGGAGCGGCAAAGACCCTGCTGATCTTCGAGGACCTGCATTGGGCGGACGAGGCGACACTGGACCTGCTCATCTTTCTCGGCCGGCGCATTCACCGCACCCGCACGCTGCTGGTGGCGAGCTACCGCGATGACGAGCTCGGCCCGAGGCATCCGTTGCGGCTCGCCATCGGAGGACTGCCCCAGGCGGCGACGTTCCGCATGCCGCTTACCCCGCTTTCAGAGGCGGCGGTCGCAAGGCTCGCCCGACAGGCGGGCAGACCATCGAAGGGCCTGCACGACATCACCGGCGGCAATCCCCTGTTCGTGACCGAGGTGCTGGCCGCCGGGGCGGCCACCGTGCCGCCCACGGTGCGCGACGCCGTGCTCGCCCGGGCTGCGCGGCTGACGCCGGCGGCGCGCGCGGTCGCGGAGCTCGTGTGCGTCGTCCCGGGGAGGACCGAGCCCTGGCTGCTCGAGCAGGCGGCCCAGGCGGATGAAGCGGCCATCGAAGGGTGCCTCGGCATCGGGATGGTTCGAGACGACGACGGCTCGCTCGCCTTCCGCCACGAGCTCGCGCGCCGGGCGCTCGAGGATTCCCTTCCCCAGTCGCGCCGGCAGCGTTTGCACGCGGCCGTGCTCCAGGTGCTCGCGGCCCGTTCGGACATCGCTCCGGCCCGCGTCGCTCATCACGCCAGCGGCGCACGCGATGGATCCAAGGTGCTGCGCTACGCGCCGCTTGCGGCCAGGGAAGCTGCCGCGGTCGGGGCGCACCGTGAGGCGGTGGCGCATTTCGAGGCTGCGCTGCGCTACGCCGATGATCATCCCGCCGCGGAGCTGGCGGGATTGCGGGACGAGCTGGTTTATGAGTGTTTCCTGACTGGCGCGTACGATCGGGCTCTGGAGGCTCAACAATCCGCGCTGCAGATCTGGCGTGAGCTCGAGCAGCCTCTGAAGGTCGGCGCGGCGCTCACGTGGTTGTCGCGGCTCAGCTGGTTCCTCGGCGACGCCACGCGGGCAGACCAGTACTGCCACGATGCCATCTCGACGCTCGAATCCCAGGCCCCCGGGCCGGAGCTGGCGCTGGCCTGCTGCAATCAGTCCGACCTCGCCATGGAATCTCACGAGGCGGAGCTTGCGATCGAGTCGGCGCAGCGCGCCATCGCGTTCGCGGAGGCTGCGGGCGCCAACGAGATCCTGTGCGGCGCACTCAACACTCTCGGCACGATGCGGCTGATTGTCGGCGATACGAGCGGGTGGGCGGATCTCAACCGGAGTCTCCAGATCTCGCTCGCCGGCGGCCTGCAGGGCGAGGTGGCCAGTGCGTACACGAATCTCCTGGCCATGGCGGTCTCACGCCGGCAATACGAGCCGGCCGCGGCCTATCTGCACGCAGGGCTCAGCTATTGCGAGGAGCGGGACCTGGATTTCATCCTGCCCTACATACTGGCGTACGGCGCGCGCATGAAGTTCGAGCAGGGCGACTGGAACGCAGCGAGCGCGGACGTCGAGGCGGTGCTGCGGCATCCGCACACCACCCCGGTCACGCGCATTCCGGTGCTGCGGACGCTGGCACACCTGCGGGTGCGCCGTGGTGACCCCGACGCGCACGGACCGATCGAGGAAGCGCGGGCGCTCGCCGGGCCGGCGCCGGAGCTGCAGCGTGCCGGCATGCTCGCCCTGGTGTGCGCCGAGGCTGCATGGCTCGCTGATGATCCGGCCGGTGTGATCCGTCAGGTCGAGTCGGTGTGGGAGCTCGCCCGTCGCAGGCGCGACCCGCGCATGAACGGCGAGCTGGCGGCGTGGCTGTGGAGAGCGGGCGCCCTCACCCAACCGCCGGACGTGGATATCGCGGAACCCTACGCGCACGAGATCTCGGGCGACTGGCGCGCCGCAGCCGGCGCGTGGAAGATGCTCGGCTGCCCGTACGAGCATGCCTGTGTGCTGGCTTTGTACGGCGGGGAAGCCGAGCAGCGCGAGGCGCTCGCCTCGTTCGAGCAGCTCGGCGCCGCGCCGGCGGCGCGCCTGCTGCGCCGGCGGATGCGCTCCCAGGGTGTCCGGCGGATACCGCGCGGGTCGCGCGGCTCGACGCGGCGCAATCCCTTCGGGCTGACGCGCCGCGAGGCCGAGATTCTGACGCTGCTATCGGAAGGCATGCGCAGCTCGCTGATCGCGCGGCGGCTGTTCGTCGCCCCGAAGACCGTCGAGCATCACGTCTCGGCGATCCTGGCGAAGCTCGGCGTGTCCTCGCGTGCCGAGGCGGTTGCGCTGGCGCGCAAGCAGTCGCCGCAACGCCCGCCGGCGCAACCGTGACGCCCGGCGTCCACTTCCAGACCCGGCGCCGCACCGGCGTCGCTCCGGCCGCGCCGCAGCGGCGCCTACCTAGCACGATGAACTCGACCCCGACGAGCCGCATCGAGCCGTTCGCCATCGGCTCATAAATCAGCGCCTCGGGCTGCGCGGGGTTGAGCACGCCCGATGCGATGCGCGCCGAGTGCGCACAGACTCGCTCGGTTTTGCTCCCCGCCGGCGCAGTACCGGCCCGTCACTTGTAGAAATAGGGATCGAGAACCCGGACCTCGGTGATGCGCGCTAGCGGCAACTTGTTGCGGCCGGCCGTTCGGCGGATCGCCTCGGGCGTCGGCCCGTCGTACACGCAGAAAGTCTTCTTGCGGTCGGCGCTCACGTACGAGTGCACCCAAGTGACCTGCTCAGCCAGGTTGCCCTCGACGACCGCGAGGCAGACGCTGGCGCCGGTCTCATCGACGGGAATCTGCAGGCCGTTGGGGAAGTCCCGCTCCACCATATAGCGCGGCATGGCGCCCCCCTACTTCGGCAGCAGAGTCACCGGAACCTCGGTGATCGAGTCCACGGGCAGGCCGTTCGCGGTCGCCGCCTGGCGGATCGATGCTTCGCTCGGTCCCTCGTAGATGCAGTAGGTCTTGGTCTTTGCCGCGTTGGCGTATGACATCACCCAATGCACGCCGTACTTTGCGTTGTTGGTATTGACCTTGGCTTTGAGCCCCGCGTTGAGTCCGTCGAGTGCGCCCGCTGCGAACGTGCGTTCGACGACATAGCGGTGGACGGTGCTGCCAGCACTTGCCGCAGCGGTGCCGGCGCTGGGCGCAGGCGGGGTTTGCCCACCGGCCAGGAGGTTGGCCGACAGGAGGGCGGATCCGATCAACACTGTCAGAGTCTTCATGGGGGGCCTCCGATTCACGATTCAGGATGGGCGAAACGATAGTGCTGCGTGTCGCCGCCCGAATCGGGCGTCCACCCCAGGTTATGGGTCTGACACCCCTATTTTTGGGGCTAGGCACTACCCACAATGTCACGGGGAGCGACGGGCTCCTATTCTTTTTATATGCATCCATATCCGCATATATATGTCGCATCCGCCTCGGGTGAAGGAAAGGGATTGGTGACTCTAACCTCGGCGCAGTTGCCGGGCCTCCAGACGGCGCCGCCACCGGAGTTCGACGGACCGGGCGGCGTCTGGTCGCCGGAGACGCTCCTGTGTGCGTCGCTTGCCGATTGTTTCATCCTCACCTTTCGCGCCGTGAGCCGTGCCGCCAATTTCGGCTGGTTACGGCTCGAGTGCCGGGTGGAGGGTGTTCTGGAGCGAGTCGAGCGGACCTCTCAGTTCACCCGCTACACGACCTTTGCGAAGCTCACCGTGCCCGAGGGTGCCGACACGACCAGGGCGAGCGAGCTCCTCGAGCGCGCCGAACGGGGTTGCCTGATCGCAAACTCGCTGCGCGGATCGCGCGCGCTCGAGGTGGAGATCAGCGTGGAGGGCGCGCCAGCGGCGGCGGCGGCGGCCTAGATCGCTGCTGAGCCCGTCTGCCTCTCATCGACCCTTTTGATAGGTGCCGACGAGTTGCGACTCGGCGAGCACGTGCTCCTTCAGAGCCTCCAGCAGCCGGGCCTTGCTCGGGCGCTCGAGGCCGGACAGTACCGAGTCGAGGGCGTAGAGCTTGTGAAAGTACCGATGGCGGCCGATCGGGGGGCACGGACCACCGTAGCCGGCACGCTTCCAGTCGTTGAGCCCCTGCACGGCTCCGGCCGGCATGCCGTGCGTTGCCGCCCCCTCCGGCAGACCGTGCACATCAGCGGGAATGTTGTGAACGACCCAGTGTACCCACGTGGTCTTCGGCGCGCGCGGATCAGGCGCATCCGGATCATCGACGACGAGTGCGAAGCTCCTGGTGCCTCCCGGCGCGCCCGACCAATTCAGGGGCGGTGAGACATCGGCACCCTCACAGGTGTACTGCTCCGGGATCGCGCCGTGATCGGCAAACGCTGGTGACTTGAGGACAAGAGCCATGGCGACAATCTCCTTGCTGGTGCTACCGTAGCGTGGGCCAATGACGCCTGAAGCGCACCGGCCTTGCCTGGAGGCGAAACGCAATCATGAGTAGCGAGAACGTCATTGCCGTGGTAGGCGCCACCGGCGCCCAGGGTGGCGGCCTGGTCCGCGCCATCCTCAGCGACCGGAACGCGCCATTCAGAGTGCGCGCGCTCACCAGGGACGTCAATTCGGACAAGGCGAGAGCGCTCGCCGCACTCGGAGCCGAGATCGTCAAGGCGGATATCGACGATAGCGGCAGCCTGATGCGCGCCTTCGCCGGCGCCCACGGGGTCTATTGCGTTACCTTCTTCTGGGCGCACTTTTCGCCCGAGAAGGAGATCGCTGAGGCAGGTGCGATGGCGCGAGCTGCGAAGCAAGCGGGCGTCCGTCATGTCATCTGGTCGACGCTCGAAGACACGCGCAACTGGATATCGCTCAGCGACCAGCGCATGCCGACGCTCATGGGCAGGTACAAGGTGCCGCACTTCGATGGCAAGGGAGAAGCCAATGCCGCGTTCACGGCCGCGGGAGTGCCGACAACCTTCCTGTTGACCTCGTTCTATTGGGAGAACCTGATCTACTTCGGCATGGGCCCAAAGAAGGGACCTGACGGCAGACTGTCGATAACCTTGCCGATGGGAGATGAAAGACTGCCGAGCATTGCCGCCGAGGACATCGGCAGGTGCGCTTACGGAATCTTCAGGAGGGGCGGCGAGTACGCCGGGAAGACGCTCGGCATCGCTGCCGAGCATCTGACGGGCGCGCAGATGGCATCGGCCCTCGCGCGCGCCCTCGGCCGGGAAGTCGCCTACAACGCGGTGTCCCCGGAGCAGTACCGGGGCTTCGGATTCCCGGGCGCGGACGATCTCGGCAATATGTTTCAGTTCAATCGGGATTTTGCGGACGTCTGTTGCGGTGCGCGCGACCGCCAGCTGACGCGCGCCTTGAACCCCGCGCTGCAATCCTTCGATGAATGGCTCGCGAGGAACCGGGAACGCATCCCTCTCGACTAGCCGTCCTTCATTCCGCAGCGAGCGGATAGCCGGCCTTGGCCCAGTCCTCGAATCGCATGTCGGCCGCGGTGACGTTGGTGAATTTCAGGTCCCGCAGGCTTTTTGCCGCCAATGCGGCACGCGCGCCGGAGCCGCAATAGAGCGTGATCTTTGCGTTCAGATCGAGCTTGTCCGGGAAGCCGACGTGCGGCCAGATCCTGAACTCGATCAGGCCACGGGGGATGTTGAGCGCCCCGGGTACGTGACCGGCGGCGTACTCCGCGGGCTCGCGCACATCGACGATGAGCCCGAGCGAGCTCGCATCGAACCCGGACTTGAACTTCGCCAGGTCGAGGGTCGGCAGCTGCGCTTTGGCCTGGATGACGAGATCGGCGACCGATTGCGGATACGACTGCGCCCACCCGCCCTGCGTGCAGAGCAGGCCGCCGAGCATCAGCAGGGCGGCATGCAGCGTGCTTACCGGCGTGCGCATCAGGTTGCCTCAGAACAACGGGACCGGGTGAGCTACGCTTCGCGCGATGTGATGCGTGGACGCGCGGGCGACTGGCGTGCGGAAGGCCGGCGGCTTGACCACCAGCACGTCGCACTCGAGCGCATCGAGAAGCCGCTCGGACGTATGGCCGATCAGAGCGCGCCCGAGCCGCGACCGGAACACCGCGCCCAGCGCCAGGATCTGCGCCGGCTCGTTCCGCACTACGCCGGGGAGGAGCTCTCCGGCGTCGCCTTCGATGACCTGCACGCAGGACTCGGCGACCTTGTGGCGCCGCGCCAGAGCGATGACCGGTGCCTGGATGCTGCGCGAGTAAGCGCCGTGTACGTCTTCCAGCACCTCCTCGGGGAGGCTCTGCAGATCGCGCATTGCACGTGCCCCATCCCACGGATCAGCCGCATGAAACAATCGCAGGCTCCCCTTGAGCGCGGTGCGGATCGTGTCAGCCGCGGCGACTATCGCGTCATCCAGTAGGGCAGGCTTCCCATGCGAGCGGGCCGGGTCGACCGCCGCCACGATGACGGCATCCGTATACGGCCGGCCGTTCTTGATGAAGAGAACCGGGCACGGGCAGGTTTCGATCAGCTTGTAGTCGGTCCGCGTCAGCACCAGGCGTGCGGCACGTCGCTTGCGGGACGCCTGCGCGATGACCAGACTCGGCCCGAGCCGCAGCACCTGACGGACGATGCCCTCGTAAGTTGGATGATCCCAGCGGACGCTGGTACGAACAGTCACGCCTTGCGCCTTCAGCCGCTCGGCGGTCTGCTCGAGCCGCCGGTGACGGCGATCGACCAACTCCTTGATCTCCTCCTCGAGGGCCTGCGAGCTGAGCCGTTCCGGACGAGCGATGTCCGGATCGAAGAGACAGTGAAACAGCTCGACCTCTGCCTCCAGTCCCAAGGCGAGCTGCGCCACCTTAGCCAGCTCCCCGGAGCCCACTCCCCCTGGCGAACGGACGGCGAACATGATCCGGCGCCGGTTCATAAAATCACCTCCAAACCCACCTTAGCGATTCGCGTCCATAGCGCCATCAGGACTGATACGCACGAGGAGAGGACTTATGCGTAAGGGGCGTGCATCATGCGCGGCGGGAGGCACGGCGCCATGAAGGCAATCTCCTCGATCGGACTCCTGAGCTTCGCGTTGCTGGCACGCGCGTTGTCCGCCGAAGCCCAGACACACGTCGACCCCCACTACCCGATTCACGACCGTAGCCGCCCGCAGCCGGCGGTCGTGGATCCCGGCACCGCGAGCACGCCCGCCACAGCGGGCCGCGCGCCGTCGGACGCCGTCGTGCTCTTCGACGGACGCGATCTTTCACACTGGCAACAGAAGGACGGCGGCGCGCCGCAGTGGAAGCTCGGCAGCGGCTACTTCGAGGTCGTGCCGGGGAGCGGCTACCTCTACACGCGCGAGGCCTTCGGCGACTGTCAGCTGCACGTCGAGTTCGCCGAGCCCGATCCTCCCAAGGGGGACGATCAGAATCGCGGCAACAGCGGCGTATTCCTCCACGGTCTTTACGAAGTGCAGGTACTCGACTCCTACCGGAGCCCGACCTATCCCGACGGCCAGGCCGCCGCCGTCTATGGGCAGTTCCCGCCGCTCGTCAATGCCTCACGAGCGCCCGGTGTCTGGCAGAGCTATGACATCGTCTTTCACGGCCCGCGCTTCGACGCCGCCGGCCATCTCACCCGGCCCGCGCGCATGACGGTGCTGCACAACGGCGTGCTGGTGCAGGACGACGTCGAGCTCACGGGACCCACCGCACACCATCAGCGCCCGCCCTACACGGCGCAGCCCGACAAACTTCCGCTCGCGCTGCAGGACCACGGCGACCCGGTCCGCTATCGCAACATCTGGATCCGCGAGCTGCTCAATTGATTGGCCAAAATCGTCTACGACGATCTTCGCGGACATCACTTCGGCGTGAACCTGAACTTCTGGCCCGCAACCGTCGCCTGATACATGGCGCCGCCCTTGACGATGGTGAATACGGCCATCCCCTTGTAGTAGCGCCCGACGGTGGCGGCGTCTTTCTTGCCGCCGCTCGCCGTGGCGCTCGCACCGGTGGTGCCGGCGGTCGCGCTCGCCGCTGCCGTGATCGCCACGGCACCGACGTCGGCGCCGAACTCGAAGCTGCCGCTCGTGAATTCGTCGTAGGCGGTCTTGTTCTCGAAGAAGACGATCTGGCTGTAGGCCTGGCCGCCCGCCTGGAATCCCACGCTGAGCTGCGTCAGCGACGCCTCGCCGGTGTACTTGCCCTGCGCATAGACGTGCCCCGTGCCGTAGGCGCCGCCGACGACCAGCCCGCCCTTGCCGACCGTCGGGAACACGACGTACCCGTAGCAATTGTGGAAGAACCCGGCGCTCTCGCCGGCATTCTTGAAGAGCTCGACGGTGTCGGTGTACTCATCGGCGCGCGCGCTGCCCGCACCGGCCAGCAACAGGGCACCGCACAGCAAGGCAAGCAAAGGCTTCATGGCTCATCCTCTCGAGGGTTCCAACACCAATCGTCATTCTACGCCCGCGGAGCCGGCGTCGCGTAGCCGAGCGTCCGCAGCGCCTCGGCGATCTCCTCGAGAGCGCGCGGATCGTCGATCGTGGCCGGCGTGTTATAACTCTGCGAATCCGCGATCGCGCGCATGGTGGCCCGCAACACCTTGCCGGAGCGGGTCTTGGGCAGGCGCGCCACGATCGCGACGTGCCGGAATGCCGCCACCGCGCCGATCTGCTGGCGGACGCGCTCGATGAGCTCCTGCAGCACCTGCGCGTGGGGCCGCGACACACCGGCCTTGAGCACCACCAGGCCGAGCGGCAGTTGCCCCTTGAGCGCGTCGTGCACACCGATGACGGCGCACTCGGCGACATCCGGATGGCCCGCCAGCACCTCCTCCATGCCGCCGGTCGAGAGCCGATGCCCCGCGACGTTGATCACATCGTCGATGCGCGACATGATCCACACGTAGCCGTCGGCATCGATGAAGCCCGCATCGCCGGTCAGGTAGTAGCCCGGGTAGCGTTTGAGATAGCTCTCCAGGTAGCCGGCATCGTTCTGCCACAACGTGGTCAGCGTGCCCGGCGGCAGCGGCAGACGAATGACGATGTTGCCGATCCGGCCGGCTTCGACCGGCGCGCCGGCCTCATCCAGAACCCGCACGTCGTAACCCGGCACCGGCACGCTCGCCGAGCCGGGCTTGACCGGCAGCGGTGTGAGGCCGCGGCAGTTGGCCGCGACCGGCCAGCCGGTCTCGGTCTGCCACCAGTGATCGATGACCGGGACGTGCAGCATCTGCTCGGCCCAGTGCACGGTGTCGGGGTCGCAGCGCTCGCCGGCGAGAAACAGCGTGCGCAGACTCCCGAGATCGTGGCGCCCGATGAGCGCGCCGGCGGGATCCTCCTTCTTGATGGCGCGGAAGGCCGTCGGAGCGGTGAACAGCGCGTTGACGCAATGCTGGGCGACCACGCGCCAGAAGGCGCCGGCGTCCGGTGTGCCGACCGGCTTGCCCTCATAGAGAATGGTGGTGCAGCCGGCGAGCAGTGGCGCGTAGACGATGTACGAGTGGCCGACCACCCAACCGACGTCGGACGCCGCCCAGAACACATCCCCGGGCTGCATGCCGTAGATTGCCCGCATCGACCAGGCGAGCGCGACCGCGTGGCCGCCATGATCGCGCACGACCCCCTTGGGCTTGCCGGTGGTGCCGGACGTATAGAGGATGTACAGCGGGTCGGTTGCTTCGACCGAGGCGCACGGCGCCGGCGGCGCATCCTCGAGCGCTGGCGACCACTCGATGTCACGTCCGGCCTCGAGCGCGGCCACCACCTGCGGCCGCTGCAGCACGATGCAGCGCCCGACCTTGTGGCTCGCGAGCTCGAGCGCCTCGTCGAGCAGCGGCTTGTAGGGAATCAGCCGCTGCCCCTCGATGCCGCAGGAAGCCGATATGACCATGACCGGACGCGCATCGTCGATGCGCTTCGCCAGCTCGTGCGGCGCAAAACCGCCGAACACCACCGAATGCACGGCGCCGATCCGGGCGCACGCGAGCATCGCCACCACGGCCTCGGGCACCATCGGCATGTAGATGACGACGCAATCGCCGCGTTCGACCCCCTGGGCGCGGAGTGCGCCGGCGAAGCGGGCGACGCGGCCGCCGAGCTCCCGGTAGCTCAAGCGCGCGACCGTGCCGGTCACCGGGCTGTCGTAGATGAGTGCGGGCTGCTCGCCGCGGCCCTGCTCGACGTGGCGGTCGAGCGCGTTGTAGCAGGTATTGATGCGCCCGCCGCTGAACCAGCGGTAGAACGGCGCCCGGCTGGCATCCAGCACCTGGTCCCAGCGGCGCTCCCAGCGCAAGGCCTGCGCCTGCTCGCCCCAGAAGCCTGCCGGGTCCTCGAGCGAACGCCGATAAGCGTCGCGATAGGCCTGTGCGCTCATGAAACACCGTTTCGCACAGCGCCGCCGCCACCGACATTCGGAAAAGTACGCATCCGGGCGGGCATTTCGATAGAGTACCCCTGTTAGGTATACGTGAGGTGTCCGCCGTGGCCCATACGGTCCGCGACCAACAGAAGCTCCTCAACCGCATCCGCCGTATCCGCGGTCAGATCGAAGCCGTCGAGCGCACCCTCGAGGGAAATGCAGACTGCTCCGATGTCATGCATCTGCTCACCGCCGCGCGTGGCGCCATCAACAGCCTGCTCGCCGAAGTCCTCGAGGACCACGTGCGCGAGCACGTGCTCGGGCGGGTCTCGGCCGGCACGCGAGCGGAGGCCGCCGACGAGCTGATCGATGTGATTCACGCCTACTTCAAGTGAGGCGATAGCGCCCGCGCCGCTTTTACGGTCGAGGCGACGGCTGCGCCAGCGATCAGGCGGCCGCGCCCTCTTCCTCGTCGCCACCGTCGTCCCCGAGCACCCGGGCGAGCGCCCGGCAGGCGTCCGTCACCGTAAAGATGCCGACCAGCTTGTCGTTCCTGGTCACGATGGCCGAGCCGATGTGATGCTCTGCCATGGTGCGCGCGACCACCGCCACCGGCGTCGAAGCCGGCACCACGCAGGGCCGCTCCACATAGGCGTCGCGCACCTTGAGCTCCTGCTCGCTCGCGCCGCCGAAGTCCGGTCCGAGAATCAGCTTGAGGTCGCGGTCGGTGAGTATCCCGACCAGCGCGCCGCCCGAGGTGACCGGCAGATGGCGGAAATTGTGCTCGCGCATCAGGCGGTGCGCGGCCGCGAGCGGCGCGTCGGCCTCGACCGTGTAAGGGAACGGCGTCATGAACGCGATGACCTGCGGATTGCGCTGCATCGCTCCCTCAGCTCCAGTGAACCCCGCGCATCAGTGAGGCGAACACGGCCATGTCGGGCGTCGTCTTCGTGTCCGAGCCGGGCGCCCCGCCGGCGGCCTCCGATTCGGGGTACATCGTGAAGGCTTCACTCATCACGGCGCGCGTGAGGCGCGGCGCGAGAATATCGAGCAGCTGCGCGAAGCGCCCGAGCCGCGTGGCCAGCCGGTCCGAACGGTGCACGACGGCGTGGCACAGCATATCGGCGGCCTGCTCCGGCTGGATGAGCGGGAATTGCTCGTAGAACCTGGTCGGCGCGACCATCGGCGTGCGCACCAGCGGCAGGTTCACCACCGCGAAGTGCACGCCGCGCGCGCTGTATTCCCCCGCCGCGCAGCGCGTGAACGCCTCGAGCGCCGCCTTCGAGGCGTTGTAGGCGGCGAAGCGCGCCGCGTTGGTGAGCACTCCAATCGAGGAGACGCTCACCACCTGTCCGCCGCCGTTCGCGACCATCGCCGGCAGCAGCCCGAGCGTCACCTGCACCGCCGCGAAGTAGTTGATGCGCATCGTGCGCTCGTAGTCGTGCAGGCGGTCGTAGGTGTTCTCGATCGCGCGCCGGATCGAGCGCCCGGCGTTATTGATGAGGATGTCGACGTGGCCATGCTCCGCGAGCACCTGCCGCAGAAAATCGCCGCAGGCCTTGGGCTCGGTGAGGTCGCAGACGTAGGTGCTCACCGTGCCGCCCTTGGCCTCGATCTCGGCACGCACCTGCGCGAGCCGTGCCTCGTCGCGCGCCACGATGAGCACGCGCGCCCCTGCCGCGGCGAGCTTGAGCGCGGTCGCGCGGCCGATGCCCGAGGAGCCGCCGGTGATCAGCACCGTCTTGTCCCGCACCGCGTCGCGCAGGTTGCGCGCCTTGAAGAGATCGGGATCGAGATGACGCTCCCAGTAGTCCCACAGCCGCCAGGCGTATTCCTCCAGCTTCGGGACCCTGATACCGGCCGCACTCAGCAGGCGCTGAGCGTTGGTCGAATCGAAAGTCGTCGGATAGTCGAGCAGTCCGACCACCGAGCGCGGAATGCCGAGCTCGCGCAGCAGCTGTTCCAGAACCCGCTGCAGCGGACGGAGCCTCCCGGCTCCCGCGGCCGCCAGCCCGGCTGCGCTGCCGAGCACGCTCGGCTCGAGCCGCAGCGACATGACCGGCGCGTGCGCCGCCCGGGCAAACACGTTGAGCGTCTCACCGACGCGCCGATCCTCGGGATCGGTCAGATGGAAGCAGCGGCCGTCCTGGCCGGGCAGGTGGGCGAGATGCGTGAGTGCCGCCGCCACGAAATCCACCGGCACGAAATTGACGTGCCCGCCCTCGAAGCCGATCAGCGGCACCCAGGACGGCAAGGCGCCGCGCAGTTTCTGGATGAGCTTGAACAGATAATAGGGGCCGTCGATCTTGTCCATCGCTCCGCTCACGGAGTGACCGACCACCATCCCCGGACGATAGACGCGCCACGGCCGGCCGCAGGCGCGCACCAGCGCCTCGGACTCGTGCTTGGTGCGGAAGTACGGATGATCGAGATGCTGCGCTTCGCCAAACATCTCCTCGGTGAAGGCGCCGCGATAGCGGCCTGCCACCGCGATCGAGCTCACCAGGTGAAAGCAACCCGCGTCGATCTCGCGCGCCAGCGCGAGCGCATTGCGTGTCCCGAGCACATTGGCGCGCTCGAGCTCGCTCGCCTCGGCCCCGAGATCGTAGACCGCGCCGAGATGGAAGAAATGCCGGATACTGCCGGCGAGGCGGGCACGATCACGCGCGCTGACGCCGAGCAGCTCGCCGGTCAGGTCGCCCTCGACCGGCACGATGAGACCGCGGCCCTCGCCCAGGTCGCGCAGGATGCGCTCGAGCCGCGCGTGCGAGGCGGACCTGACGAGCACATAGATGGGCTCGCCACGCCTGGCCAGCTCGCTGATGAGGTGGCGGCCGATGAAGCCGGTGCCTCCGGTGACAAAGTACGCCATCGTGTCTCGGCACGCCCTGGAGTTGTCAGCGCACGCTACACCCGCCCAGCGGCGCCCCGGTATCGTGGCAAACCGAGGGGCACAAGAGCGCCGGTTTGCGCCACAGTAGACGCATGCTGGCGGTAGAGCGTCTATCCGGAGCGGATCGGGCCTGGCTCATGATGGATCGGCCCACGAACCGCATGACGATCGTGAGCCTGGTCATTTACTCGCGCCCCTTCCCGATCGCGGATCTGCGCGCGCTGGTCGAGGAGCGCTTCCTCACCCACGAGCGTTTTCGCTGCTATCCCGAGGCCGACGCGCTCGGCGCCCGCTGGGTGCCCGACGTGGGTTTCGACATCGCCAACCACGTGCTGACCACGAAGCTCCCGGCGGGCGCGGGCAAGCACGACCTCGAGCGGCTGGTGGGCCGCCTCGCCAGCACTCCCTTCGAGCCCGGACGGCCGCTCTGGACCTTCCACCTCATCGAGCACTGGCAGGGGGGGAGCGCTGCCATCATCCGCGTTCATCACTGTTATGCCGACGGAATCGCGCTGACGCGAGTGCTGCTGTCGCTGGCGGATGGCGCAGACGCGGCGACGCCTCCGACGCACCACGAGGCGGAGGTGTCCCATCTGCCCTTCGGAGTGGGCTCGGTCCTCGAGAAAGGCCTGCACTACGCGCTGCACCCGCTGGAAGCGACTACGGCTGCCTGGGACACCCTGGCACTCACCAGCGAGCTGGCCCACCTCGGGACCATGGCGGACGATCCGCCGACGCGCCTCAAGAGGCCGCTGTCCGGAATCCGGCGCGCGGCGTGGCTCGAGCCGATCCCGCTCGAGGAAGTGCGCAGCATCGGCCACGTATTGGGATGCACGATCAACGATGTGCTGGTGTCGACGCTCGCCGGCGCGCTCGGCCGCTACCTCGAAGCCCACCACGACACGGTCGCGGGCCTCACGATCCGCGCTGCCGTGCCGGTCGACCTGCGCGCCCCCGATGGCTCGGATCCCCCCATGGGCAATCGCTTCGGACTGGTGTTCGTCGAGCTGCCGGTCGGAATCCACCATCCCCTCGAGCGGCTGTACGCGGTGCACGGCGCGATGCAGCGCCTCAAGGGCTCTCACCAGGCGCTCGCCGTGCTCGGCCTCATGTCCTTCATCGGCAACCTGCCGTCCCCGGTCGAAGAGCCGGCTACGGCGCTCTTCACTGCCAAGGCGAGTCTCGTCGCCTCGAACGTTCCCGGTCCACGCGAGCCGCTGAGCTTCAAGGGAGTCCCCGCCTCGCAGGTGCTCTTCTGGGTGCCGCAGGCCGGCAGCATCGGCATCGGCGTGAGCATGCACAGTTACAACGGCCGCGTGCAATTCGGCGTGATCGCCGACAAGCAGCTGATCCCGAAGCCCGCCGCGCTCACCGCACAGATGGCGTCCGAGTTCGATCGGCTCGTGTATCTCGTGCTGCTCGGCGGCGCGGCGCTCACGGCCTGAGACGCGCGGCTCAACCCGGCCCGCGCTTCGCGCGCTCGATGTCGAGCCGCTCCATCGCATCGCCGGGGGCAAGCGCGGCCGCTTGGGCGTACAGCGCGCGCGCCTCGTCCCGGTAGCGCCGTGCATCGAGGAGCAGCAGGCCGTTGGCGCGCTCCATGAGCACGATCGGCGAATCGGGCGCGAGCCGCGTGGCCTGCCCGAAATGCTCGAGGGCAGCGTCGCGGCTGGCTCCATAGGTCAGACCGGCGGCGAGCGCGCCCAGCTTGCCGATGATCTCGGCGTGATAGAGACCGAAGGCGAGGTGCGCCTCGGCGTGCCGCGGCTCGAGCTTGAGGGTGCGCTCGAGATGTGAGCGCACCCGGCCCGCGAGACCCTCGGCGAGGGCCTTGAGGATCGAGATCCGCTGACTGTACCGGCCGAGGACCAGCGCCAGGAGGTAATGCGCGTTCGGGTAGTCGGGGAGCATCTCGACCGCCGCCTCGGCGCGCTCGACCGCCGCTGCGAGCGCAACCAGCGCCTCGGGTGCGCCGGCCGGTGCGTACAACGTCGAGACCGCCGCCGCCTTGTTGGCGACCGAAGCGCCGAGCGGGCCGAGCCGCTCGCCGTGCTTGATCGCCGCGCCGAATTCGCCCGCGTGAAACTCTCCCCAGGCTCTTTGCAGGTCCCGGGCCAGGGCTTCGGGCCCCTCGCAGTCCTCGACAGAGGCAGCGAACGCCCGGTGTTTCTTCGCCAGGCGCTCGATCCGCTCCGCGTCGGGCCAGGGCTCACAGTCGCCGCGGTGCAGCCTTTGCCAACGGGAGCGAAGCTCGCCGCCCGCCGGCCGGCGTCCTCCGTGCTGCGGTTTTTCCCGCGGCGGCGGCGATTCTCGCCTCGCCTGGCGTCTCCCTCCCACTCGCGGCGCTCCTGTGGCAAGTACGCATTCAAACGTGGCGCTGGCCCTATATATTAAACGCGCCGACAGACCAAGTAGGCATTTGTGCAGAGATGAGAGAGAGGACGATATGGCAACCAAGAGGAAACTGCAGGGCAAAGGCGCTCGCGCAGCTGCCCCGAAGACGGCACAGGCGCGGCTCCTGAACGCAATGAGTGAGGTGTGGCTTGCAGGGCTCGGTGCCGCCGTCAAGGCGCAGCGTGGAGCTCCGCAGCTCTACGAGGATCTGATCGCCGAGGGTGCGAAAGTGCAGACGGCGACGCAGAAGAAAGCCGAGAAGGCATTGCGCGGAATTCTGGGCGACGTCCAGTCGACCGTGAACGCGCGCATCGGCGAGGTGAGCGGCAAGGCCACCGAGGCATTCGAGGGTCTGGAGAAGATCTTTCAGACGCGAGTGCATCGCGCGCTGGCGCAGCTCGGAGTACCGACCGCTGAAGACATCGCGGCTCTCAGCAAGAAGGTCGACGCGCTGACCGGAAGCATCGAGAAACTGGGCCGTGCCCGTGCGCACCCGCGTGCGCCGACACGGGCGGTGACGCCGCCGCCTCAGGTCTCATAGGCCTCGATGCTGAAGATTCAGCCCGCACGCGAGCGCCGCGCGGGGGGTAAGAAGCTCGCGCTCGCGCTCGCGGGGGGAGGGCCGCTCGGTGCTTTCTATGAGCTGGGCGCCCTGCACGCGCTCGCGGAGGCGATAGAAGGCAGGGAGCTCACGGAGTTCGACGTTTATGTCGGCGTGAGCTCCGGTTCTCTGCTCGCCGGGGCACTGGCGAACGGCATCGATACGACCGCGATCGGCTCGAGCTTCATTCACGATGAGGCGACGATCCCTTTCTCGCCCGATACCCTGCTGCAGCCGGCGCTGTCGGAGTACCTGGGCCGGATGGCCAGGTTGCCGCAGTCGCTGGCCGCCCTCGGCCGGCAATTCATGCGCGAGCCCCTGCAGGGCTGGCCGGGTGTGGTCGGCTCCCTTTCGAACGTGGTACCGACGGCGCTGTTCGACAACCGGCCGCTGGAGCGCTACCTCCACGAGGTCTTCAGCTCCCCGGGCCACAGCGATGAATTCGACCGGCTCCGCTCGCGCCTCTACCTGGTCGCGACCAACCTCAACACCGGTGAGTCGGTCGCGTTCGGCGATGCACGCCACTCGCATGTACCGATCTCGCGCGCGGCGATCGCGAGCGCGGCGCTCCCCGGCCTCTACCCCGCCGTCAAGATCGACGGCGAGCATTACGTGGACGGCGCACTCATCCGCACCGTGCATGCCTCGCTCGCGCTCGAAGCAGGCGCCGACCTCCTGATCTGCGTCAACCCGCTCGTGCCTTACGATGCCTCGGGCGTGCGCGGCAAACGGCGCAGGAATCTCGCCGAGGAAGGCCTGCCCGCCATCATGGGCCAATCGCTGCGCGCGCTCATTCACTCGCGCATGCACGTCGGGATGGCGAGCTACGGTGCGCGCTTCCCAGGGGCCGATGTGCTGCTGCTGGAGCCGGATCGCCACGACGAGCGCCTGTTCTTCGCCAACGTGTTCCGCTACACGGGGCGCAACCGTCTGGTGGAGCACGCCTACCAGCGCACCCGCCGTGACCTGCTGTCGCAGGCCGATCAGCTGTCGCGCGCGCTCGGGCGGCACGGGCTCACGCTCAACCGGCAACGCCTGCGCGACCGCCGCCGGACCTTCGCCACGGCGGGAGAGGAGCGCGCGGCACGCGTGCGACGCACGACACGGCGCCTGGACCACGCGCTGCACCGCCTCGAGGCACTGCTCGCGCAGGGACGGCCCCGGGCGTAGCGGCCGCGCAGCATGGCGGCACGTTTCTGGCGATTCCTGCTGGGCTGGCAGCTGCTGTACGCAGCCGTCGTCACGGCGGCGCTCGCGGCGGCCGCATCGCTCTCGGCCGCGGAGCTCGTGCCGACTGCCCTGGTGGTGATGATCTCGGCACCCTGCCTGCTGGTGGCGGGCAGCTTTCTTGTCGGGCGTGTCGCAGCCCGCCATGATGGCGGCAACACCAACGCGCCGCTGCGCGGCCTCACCACGGCGCTCATCAGGGAGACGCTCGCCTTCTGCGCCACGACCTTCGCCTCGATCGCCGAGCCCTGGCGCCGAGCGCCGCGTGAGGAAGCGGGGCGTCGAGCCGCGGCATCACCGGTGCTGCTGATTCACGGCATCGTCTGCAACCGCGCCGTCTGGCGCCCGCTGCTCGCGCGGCTCGCGGCGCGGGGATTCGCGCCGGTGCGGGCGGTGAACCTCGAGCCCCTGTTCGCCGATATCGACGCGCACACCGCGAGCGTGGTGCGGGAGCTCCGCGAGCTGCAGCGCGCGAGCGCGGGGCTGCCGGTCGCCATCGTGGCGCACAGCATGGGCGGGCTGGTGGCGCGCGCGGCGCTTGCCGCCGGCGGCCCGGGTCTCGTGAGCCGTATCGTGACGATCGCCTCCCCTCATCATGGAACCGCGCTCGCGCGCCTGTTCCGCTCGGCCCCGGCGCGGCAGATGCGCCCAGGGTCCGCCTGGCTGCAGGCTCTGAATGCGGGCCAGGAGGGCGCCTGGCCGGTGCCGGTGACGAGCATCTACAGCCTGCACGACAATCTCGTGGTCCCGCCGCGCACTGCGGCGCTCGCGGGGGCACGGCTGCACGAGCTCACCGGGCTCGGCCATTTAAGCCTGCTGCGTGCCGACGCTTCGCTCGAGCGCACGCTGGCGGCACTGGCGGGCCCATGAGACCCGCGGAAGTCCTGAGCGTTGCTGCCAGCCAGCTGCGCGAGTTGCGCGCCTGGCAGGCGGCGCGCCTTGCATCGACGTATGGTGATCTGCTGCACGATCCGGAGTGTGTCGACGCCGTGAAGTTCTTCCTCACCGATCTCTATGGTCCGGAGGAGCACCCCCGCCGCGATCAGGATCTCGCTCGTGCATGGAGCATTCTCTCGAGAACGCTGCCGCGGGCGACGCTGGGACTGCTCGAGCGCGCGCTGGAGCTCAAGACGCTCACGGCGGAGCTCGATGAGGCGATGGCGCGGCAGCTCGCGGCGGGGCCCGTGACCCAGGAATCCTACGCGGCCGCCTACCGTGCGGTCGGCCGGCCCGAGGCGCGCCGCCGCCAGATCGACCTGGTACTCACGATTGCCACGGACCTCGAGCGCGTGGTGCGGCATGCCTGGGTGGGGCTCGCGCTGCGCGCGGCGCGTGTTCCGGCGCACGCCGCCGGCTTCGGCGCACTGCAGGACTTTCTCGAGCGCGGCTTCGTGGCGTTCCGCAGAATGAAGGACGCGGGGCGGATGCTCAGCGCCATTCGCGAGCGCGAGACGCGCCTCTCTGCGGCGCTCTTCGCGGGCGGCCCCGCGCCTTTCGCCGCTCAAGCTGCCGGCACCGCCCCGCCATGACTGAATCGACCTACGACTACGTCATCGTCGGCGCGGGCTCCGCCGGCTGCGTGCTGGCAAACCGTCTGTCGGCGCGCGGCACGCTGCGGGTGCTGCTGCTCGAGGCGGGCGGGCGCGACTCGAGCCCCTATATCCGGATGCCTGCGGGCCTCGCGCGCCTCGTGGGCAATCCGAGCATCGACTGGCGCTACTACACTGAGCCCGAGCCCGAGCTCCTCGGGCGGCGCCTGTACTGGCCGCGTGGCCGGGTGCTCGGCGGCAGCAGCTCGATCAACGCCATGTGCTACACACGCGGGCATCCGCGCGACTACGACGAGTGGGCGCAACTGGCGGGCGAGGACTGGAGCTACGCGCAGGTGCTCCCCTGGTTCCTCGGGTCAGAGGACCAGGCGCGCGGAGCCGGTCCCTACCACGGGATCGGCGGACCGCTGTCGGTCGAGGACCTGAGGTTCCGCAATCCACTGAGCGCGGTGTTCGTGGCTGGAGGTGTTGCCTGCGGACTTACGCCGAACCCCGATTTCAACGGCGCGGTGCAGACTGGCGTCGGTTTCTATCAGGTGACACAGCGCAAGGGCCGCCGTTGCAGCTGTGCCCGGGCCTATCTGCATCCCGCGCTGTCCCGGCCCAACCTCGAGGTGCACACTCACTGTCTGGCGACGCGGATCCTGTTCTCGGGAACGCGCGCCGTGGGGATCGAATATCGCTGGAATGGCGCATTGCACCGCGCCCGCGCCTCGGGCGAGGTGCTGCTTGCGGCCGGCGCAGTTGCATCGCCACAGCTGCTCATGCTCTCGGGCGTCGGGCCGGCCGCGGCGCTGCGCAGCCTGGACATCCCGGTGGTTGCCGATGCTCCCGAGGTCGGCGGCAATCTCCAGGACCACCTGGACTTCTGCACGCTCGCCAAGTGCACCCGTCCGGTCACCTACGACTTCAGCGCCTGGCAGGAGGTGCTGGTCGGCCTGCGGTATCTCCTGACGCATTCCGGTCCCGGCGTGAGCAACATCGCCGAGGCGGGCGCCTTCGCCCGCTCGCCGCTCGCCACCGACGAGCGCCCGGACCTGCAGCTGCATTTCGTGCCCGCCCAGCTCGACAACCACGGCCGCAATCGCCTCCCCGGTCACGGCTTCACTGTGCATGCCTGCGGGCTCCGCCCTGCCAGCCGCGGACGCATCGCGCTGCGCTCGAGCAGTCCCGACGACGCCCCGCGCATTCACGCCGGCTACCTCACCGAGGGAAGCGATCTGGAGGTGCTGCTGGAAGGCATCCGGCTGTCACGCGAGATCATGGCCTCGCAGCCGTTCGTGCCTTTTCGCGGACCCGAGATCTTTCCGGGCGAGGATGTGCGGACGCGGTCGGAGCTGGTGCAGACGGTCAGGCGCAAGGCGGAGACCATCTACCATCCGGTGGGGACCTGCCGCATGGGACGGGACGCGGCCTCGGTGGTCGACCCGCAGCTGCGCGTGCGCGGCGTGGAGGGTCTGCGCGTCATCGACGCGTCGGTCATGCCGCGCCTGATCGGCGGCAACACCAACGCGCCGACCGTCATGATCGCCGAGCGCGCCGCGCAGGCGCTGCTCGACGGCGCCTGAGCACGGTCGCTAGCGTTTCTGTCCCAGGAGGCTGAAGGCGTGCGTCCAGTGGTCGTTGCGGAAGCCGTAGGTCACCCAGAGCATCGCCATGGCTTCCAGCAGCCGGCTCGCGCCGATCGGGCCGACGTCGATCGGCGCGCGCCAGCCGAAGCCCTCGAGCAGCTCCGCCACGCGTTGCTTGGCCGCGGCGTCGTTGCCGGCGATGAACATGTCGGGCGTCCCGTCCGGCAGGCGCGGATGCACCATGTGTGTTGCGGTGACGATGTTGAAGGCCTTGACCACCTGCGAGCGCGGCAGCAGGCGCTGCACCAGCTCTCCCGCGGAATCGCTCGCGCCGAGGGCGAGCGTCGGCACATCGCCGGAGAAATCCAGCGGGTTGCTCGGGTCGATCACCAGCTTGCCGGCCAGGTTGTCGGGCCCCGCCGTGAAGATGGCTGCTTCGAGCCCGCTCCAGGGTATTGCCAGCACCGCGAGGCTGCCGGCGCTCGCCGCCTCCGCGAAGGAGGCGGCCCGCGATCCGGGCACGGCCTCGAGAGCCGCGCGGGTCTTCTCGCCCTCCACGTCGCGCGTGCCGAATATCACCTGGTATCCAAGCTCGGCGAAGCCCCTGGCGAGCGCCGTGCCGACCACACCGTTGCCCAGGATAGCGACGGTCTTTCCGGCTTGACTGGTGGGACTCATGGACGGCACCTCGGATGGGACGGACCAATGATCTTGGGCCGCTCCCGCTCTAATGTGAAGACTCTCTGAGAATGCGATGCCCTGGTTCGAGCCGCCCCTGCTCGCGGTGCTGAAGCGCGAATACCGCGCCTCGATGCGCTTCGGACCGGCCCCGGCACAGCCGGCACCGTCAGCTGTAGCTCGACCGTTGCAGCTCTACGTGCACATCCCCTTCTGCGAGTCGCTCTGCCCCTTCTGCTCGTTCCACCGCGTGCAGTTCCGCGAGGAGAAGGCCGCGCCCTACTTCGAGGCGCTGCGCGCCGAGATTCGCGCCTACCACGCGCGCGGCTTCAGTTTCACCGACGTCTACGTCGGGGGCGGGACTCCCACGATTGCCCCGCGGGAGCTCGGCGCAACGCTCGCGCTGATCCGCTCCCTGTGGCCGGTGCGCACGGTCTCGGTGGAGACCAATCCCAACCATCTGCGCGAGCCGCTGCTCACGCAGCTCGCCGTCGCCGGCGTCGACCGGGTCTCGGTCGGGGTACAGAGCTTCGACGACGAGCTGCTGCGGCAGATGCAGCGCTTTGGTCCATACGGCAGCGGCGCAGAGATTCGCGCGCGCCTGGCGGCCGCGCGCGGACGCTTCCCGACACTCAATGTCGACATGATCTTCAACCTGCCCAACCAGACGCAGGCGATGCTCGAGCGGGATCTCGCGACCCTCCTCGAGCTCGACGTCGACCAGGTGTCGTTCTACCCCCTCATGACGGCAAGCAGCGCGCGGCACCGCATGGACCGCACGCTCGGGCGCGCGGATCCCGGCCGGCGCCATGAGTTCTACCGGCGCATTCTCGCGGTGCTCCGTCCGCGTTACCGCCCCTCCTCCGCGTGGTGCTTCACGCGCACCGGTCCGCTCGCCGACGCCCCGCTGATCGATGAGTACATCGTCGACCACGACGAGTTCGTCGGCGTCGGCAGCGGTGCCTTCAGCTATCTCGACGGGCGCCTCTACGCGACCACCTTCTCGCTCAATCAGTACCGCCGCCTGATCGGCGCCGGCGGCAGCGCCGTCACCCAGAGCAAGCGCCTCACGGTGAAAGAGCGCATGCGCTATGACTTCCTGGTGCGGCTCTTCGGGCTGTCGCTCCCCTATGCCGACGTGCGCCGCCGCTACGGCCGGGCATTCTGGTGGCGCATGGCGCCGGAGCTCACCGCGATGCGCGCGCTCGGCGCCATCCGTTTCGGGGCGGACGGCATCGAGCTCACCGACATCGGCATGTACTGCTGGCTGCTGATGATGGCCGAGTTCTTCAACGCGGTGAACGAGTTCCGCGATCAGATGCGGCTGCACATCCGCGCCGAGCTCGAGGAGCTGCCGCGCGCATCGCTGCCTCAGCCGGGGCCTTCCTGAGCGGCGCCCAATCCGGCGCGGCCGCCACGCACCGCACGCAGGCGTGCGAATTCCTCCTGGTCCATGGCGTCGAGCAGCTCCTCGAGAAGCCGTACGGCGGCGTCAATCTCCGGCAGCAGTATGTTCTCGATGGCGCGCGTGCGCCGCTCGGTGCGCACGAACTCGCGCACCAGCCGCCGGAGAGTGAGCTCGCAGGCCGCGAGCGCCACGGCGCGGGCGAGCAGCTCGCGGTAAGCCCGCGCGCACTCGCGCACCTCGACGCTCGCCGCATCGGCGGGCGAGAAGCGCGGCACGGGCGTGACTGCTGGCCGCAGCCGCGCCTCGAGCAGGGCGAGCCCGAGAAGTCTCGAATGCGCCACCACCAGCGCCTCCTGCGCGAAGGAGGCCGGTGCGTGCACCGCGAGGCTGTCGTAGCCGTGACGCAGCAGCGCCGCCACGAAGGCCGCGCGCGCCGCCTTTTCCGCCGCCTCGAGCTCATGGCGATGCGCACGGAGAGACCCAAGCTGGCGGCGGATCTCGCCGGCGAGCAGGATGCGCTTCTCATCGAGCAGCCGGTAGCCTTCCTGCACGAGCTGCTGCTCGTCCTTGAGCTCCAGCAGCGCCACGCGCGTGGATGCGGGCTCGCGCCGTGGCTCAGGCACGCGCGCCGCCCCCGAGATGGCGCTCGACCTGCTGCGGCTTCAGGCGGGTGAGCTCGGCCGCCGGCAGCGCACGCAGCAGCTCCCACCCCAGGGCCAGGCTCTCCTCGAGCGAGCGTGCTTCCTCCTGGCGCACGAAGCGCTGCTCGAAGGCCGCGCCGAACTCGAGGAAGCGCCGGTCGACCTGCGGCAGGCTGTCCTCGCCCATGACGCTCGCCAGCACGCGCACACGCATGGCGCGCGCGTAGCTGGCGAACAGCTGATTGGCGAGCGCCGGGTGATCGGCGTCGGTGTAGCCGGCGCCGATGCCGGAATTCATCAGGCGCGACAGGCTCGGCAGCACCCGCACCGGCGGGTAGACGCCGGCGCGGTCGAGATCGCGATCGAGGACGATCTGGCCCTCGGTGATGTAGCCGGTGAGATCCGGTACCGGATGGCCGATGTCGTCGTTGGGCATGGTGAGGATCGGCAGCTGTGTGAGCGTTCCGGGGAGCCCCTGGATGCAGCCGGCACGCTCGTAAAGGCTCGCGAGATCCGAGTACATGTACCCGGGATAGCCCTTGCGCGCCGGCAGCTCACCGTGACTCGCCGACACTTCGCGCAGCGCCTCGCAGTAGTTGGTCATGTCGGTCATGATGACGAGCACGTGGCGCCCCTCGACGAATGCCAGGTACTCGGCGGCGGTGAGCGCGTAGCGCGGCGTGAGCAGCCGCTGCGTCGCCGGCTCGTGGGCGAGATTGAGGAACATGGCCGTGTGCTCGAGCGCCGCCGAGCTCGCCATGGCCTCGCGGAACGCCTCCGCGGTGTCGTGCGACACTCCCATGCCGACGAACACGATGGCGAAGTCCCCCTCGGTCCCCCGGCGCAGCCGCGCGTGCAGCGCGATCTCGGTCGCGAGCCGATCGTGCGGCAGGCCCGCGCCGGAGAACAGCGGCAGCTTCTGCCCCCGCACCAGGCTGTTCATGAGATCGATGGTCGAGACCCCCGTCTCGATGAAGTCGCGCGGCAGCGCACGCGCGGCCGGGTTGATCGACAGCCCGTCGATCCGCATGCGGGCCGCGGACGGGATCGGCGCACCGCCGTCCGTTGGGCGCCCGATGCTGTCGAAGGTGCGCCCGAGCAGGCCCGGGCCGACGCCGAACAGCAGCGGCTCGTTGCGCACGCGGATGCGCGTGTCGTGGAGCCCCAGCCCGACGGTGGACTCGAGCACTTCCACGACGATCGTCTGCTCATCGATCGCCGCCGCCCGGCCGACGCGGACGGTGCCGTCGCGATCGAGCACCTCCACGCAGGCATTGAGCCCCAGCTCCACCGTGCGCTCGAGGAACAGCAGCGGGCCGTCGATGCGGCGTACCACGCTCGCGAGTGTGGCTTCAGCGCGCATGCGTCTGCTCCCGCGACAGCGCGGCGAAGTCGTGCTCGAGCCGCTGCCAAAGCGCGCGGATACCGCCGATCTGCTGTTCGCCGAACTCCTCGCCGATGCGCTGCAGCGTGAGGCGCACCGGAAGGCTGGCTACCGCATCGGGCGGTACTCCGGCGTCCACTGCGGTGCGCGCCAGGTCGAGGAAGCGCACGACGATGCCGAGAATGGCCGTCTGCCGCTGCGGCGAGCAGTAGCGGTCGACCTCGGAGAACGAGGACTGGCGCAGCACCGCATCGTTCACGAGCTCGGCGCACAGCAGCGTCAGCTGCTGCGCCGGCGGCAGCGCATCCTTGCCGACGATGCGGGCCATGCGCTCGAGGTGCACCTGCGCCTGCAGCAGCTCGAGCAGCCGGCGCCGCTGCGCGAGCCAGTCGGGATTTCCCTGCACCTGCCACCAGCCCGCGAGCGTATCCACGTCCGCGCTGTAGGACTGCAGCGGATGGATGGCCGGATAGAAGCGCGCCTGGGCGCGCTCGCGATCGAGGGCCCAGAAGGTGCGCACGCAGCGGCGGGTATTCATGGTCACCGGCTCGGAGAAATCCCCGGCGGGCGGGCTGACCGCACCGATGATGGTGACCGAGCCCTCGGCCCCGCCGAGTGTCCGAAAGCGGCCGGCGCGCTCGTAGAATTCTGCGAGCCTCGAGGCGAGGTAGGCGGGATAACCCGATTCACCCGGCAGCTCGCCGAGCCGGCCGCTCACCTCGCGCAGCGCCTCGGCCCAGCGGCTGGTCGAGTCGGCCATCAGCGCCACGTGCAGGCCCTGATCGCGGTAATACTCCGCCACGGTGATGGCGGTGTAGATGCTGGCCTCGCGCGCCGCGACCGGCATGTTGGAGGTGTTGGCGATGATCACGGTGCGCTCCATGAGGCGGTGCCCGCTGCGCGGGTCCTCGAGCTGCGGCAGCTCGTCGAGCACTTCCGCCATCTCGTTGCCGCGCTCGCCGCAGCCGACGTAGACGATGATGTCGGCGTCCGACCACTTGGCGAGCGCCTCCTGCAGCACGGTCTTGCCCGTGCCGAAGCCGCCCGGCAGCGCCGCACGCCCGCCGCGCGCCACCGGAAACAGCGTGTCGAGAATTCTCTGTCCGGTGATCATCGGACCCGCGACTGCGAGCCTTGACGAGAAGGGACGCGGCCGGCGCACGGGCCAGGGATGACTGAGCGAGACGGCCTGCTCCGTGCCATCGGCAGCGGTGATCCGGTACACAGGCTCATCACTGCCGTATTCACCCGCCGCCGCCACCCAGGTCACGGTGCCGGCCGTTGCCGGCGGGGCCAGCAGCGATTCCGTGCGGAGTCCTGCGATCGTACCCGCGCGCTCTCCGGCCTGGAGCTGGTCACCGACCCTGATCGAGGGATCGAATGCCATGCGCTGCGCGGCCGATCGCGCTGCCTGCGGCGAGATGAATGGGCCCGAGGAGACATCGAGCGGACGGAGCAGTCCGTCGAAGATGCGGCCGAGGAGTCCCGGTCCCAGCGGCACCGACAGCGGGCCTCCCGTCCCGCTGACCTCGTCCCCGGGCTTCAGTCCCGTCGTGTCCTCGTAGATCTGGGCCACGATCTCGTCGCCGTTGAGCTGGATCACTTCCCCGGGCAAAGCGTGCGGGCCGACCGCGATCGCCTCGTGCACGTGAAAGGTGTCCGCGGTGCGAGCGCGCAGCACCGGCCCGCTGATCCAGCGGATGCGAGCGCCGCTCACGGCCCGTCAGCCGCCACGGACGGCACGGCCGGCTCCGCAGCTTGCCTGCCCGGCAGCCGCGCGCTGCCCAGGGCGCGATATTCCGAGAGAAAAGCGGCCTCCACCTCCTCGCGCCGTGCGAGCAGACCCGCCACCGTGGCATCCAGGCAGGCCCCGGGCGAGCGCACCCGCAGTCCCGCAGCGAGTTGCGCATCGAGCTGCCATTCGACCGCGCGCGCCCCGAGGGTAAGCGCGCGCCGCTCGCCGCCGCGGCGGTCCTCCGCCGAGACGCCGGCGGCGTGCTCGATGCGCCAGCTCTGGCCGGCGAGCAGTTGCGCGGCCTCCCCGACCGCTGCCTGAATCCACTCGCTGCGCTCGGCATCGTTCCGCCAGCGGCTCTCGAGCACCGCCGCGACTTTCTCCCACATGTGCTTGAGGAGCGTCCGCGTCTCGAGTTGGGCGCGCCGCCGCGACTCGAGCTCGGCACGCGCCTCGGCCTGCCGCAGGCTCTGCGCCATGCGCGCGCGCTCTCGGGCAACGGCCCGATGCAGGCTCTCGCGGGCTTCGGTGCGGGCGCTGCGCAGGATCTCGAGCGATTGAGCCGCTGCCTTGGTGCGGATCTCGCCGGCACGCCGCTCGCGGTGCTCATTCACGCGCTCGAGCATGGCCTCGATCTGTGCATCGAGCACGCTGCGGGGCACGGGGCTGCTCACGGCAATACCCCGAGCGCCCGCCGAGCCTGCGCCTCGAGATCCGGCGGTTCCTCAATGCGCCGGAGATCGGCGATGATGAGGGTGAGCGGCGGGTAGGCCTCGAGCGCCGCCTGCAGTTGCGGCGCGGAGACGCGCGCCGCCAGCTGCGCCGTGATCATCACCACCTCGGCGCGTTGCAATGCCTGCCGCAAGCGCTCATCGACGTCCGCAGGACTCGCGATGGACACCTGCGCGCCGGCCAGTCGCCAGCCCACCGCCGTCAGCTCATCCGCGACAACAACGACGTCCATGCTCAGCCGAGGCGGTTGAGGATCAGGATGGAGACGATCAGCCCATAGATGGCAATGCCTTCGGCGAGTCCGACCAGCACCAGGACGCGGCCGAAAAGCTCGGGCTTCTCGGCGATCGCGCCGACGGCGGCACTGCCGACGCGGCCGACGGCGTAGCCGGCCCCGAGCGCCGCGAGCGCCGTCGACAGCGCGGCGGCCACGAGCGCCCAGCCGGCGAACTGCGGATCGAGCCGGGCGGTGGCCGGGGCCTCGCCCGCCGCGACGGCCGGGTGCGCGGCGAACGCCAGCCAGGTTGCCAGCGCCGCCACGATCACTACGAAAGCGACGAGGAGGCTGCGGCTCAGGGCGGCGAGCTTCTGAGAAGTGCGGGAGGTCGGTGTCATCGGGGAAGCCCTCGGGTTTCAGGCGACGGCAGAGGACGGAAAGGCCTGCCGGCGGCTTTGAGGAAGCGGATGAAGAACTCGAACAGGATGAGGCGGGTGGTCTGGATGCCGACCACGAGCCCTTCGATGCAGATCACGATGAGATTGCCGACTGCCAGGGTGAGCCAGGCAAGCGGACGCGCCTCGATGCCAGCGACGATTCCGCCGATCGCCGCGGCAAGTCCGGCGTGCGCGAGGGCGAACGCGCCGACGCGGACGAACGAGATCGTGTTGACCAGAAGCTGCAGCAGCGTCTCGATCGATTCCCCGATCGCGCTGCCGAGGGCGCGCCAGCGTGCCGCCGGCGCACCCGATGCCATGCCGACCCAGAACCAGACGAGTCCGGCCGGCAGTGCCCAGAGCGTGGGTCTGCCGAGCGCCGCGCCGAGGACGCCCAGGTAGCTCACTACGAGCCCCGCCCGGGTCCGCCACCAGAGCCACGCGTGACCGCCCCAGAAATACTGTACCGCCTCGAGCAGCAGCCCGACCACGATCACGCAGGCACCGAACTCGAGGCTCATCACGAGCAGCGTCAGCGGATGATCGATGGGCCGGAGCCACAGCGGGCGCAGTACCTCGTCGCGGCCGAACACGCTGCCAAACGCGAACCCGAAGGCCACGGCTGCCACGCCACCCGGTATGAGCAATGCCAGGGCCGGATAACGCCGCTTGAGCGCGAGGCCCGTGGCGATCAACACCGCTCCCTGGCCCACATCGCCGAACATGAAGCCGAACATGAGCGGAGCCAGCATGGCGACGAACAGGCTGGGATCCGCATCCCCTTCGGCCGGGACTCCGAGCAGCCGGCAAAAGAGCTCGAAGGGCCTGAGCCACGCCGGGTTGCGCAGAACGACCGGGCGCGACAGGCCCTGCGGTGCCTCGGCGAAGCGCAGCAGGTACTGCAGATCGGAGCTGCGCAGCGCACCTTCGATCACGGCTCCGGATGCATCGCTGGTCCAGCCCGTGACCCAGGCAAAGTTCTCCGTCACGGTGAGCTCCGGCACATGGCTCACCAGCCACTCGATGAAGGCGACGGAGCCGAGCGCGGCGCCGATATCGAGTGTCTCGTCGAGCTTGCGCAGCTCACGCTGCGCCCGCCCGGACTCCTCGTCGAGGGCCTTCGCCCTCGAGGCGATCCATTCCAGCGCCGCGGCACGCCGTGCCGGCAGTTCCGGCGGCAGGCTGATGCGGCGCGCCCGGAGCGCGCTCAGGTGATCATCGAAGGCGCTGATCTGCTCCTTGATGCCGAGCGCCAGCAGAAACGAGCTCGCCCCGCCTTCGACCCTCTCGACCAGGACGCTGGGCGGGACGGCGAGCGCACCGGTCTCCGGGGCAAGCGTGTAGGCACGGCTCGCCAGCACCGGACCCGCGGCGGTGAACAGCGCAAGGTCCGGCAGTGGCAGCTCGGGGCGCGACAGCAGTTGCCCGAGCGGCACGAGCTCCGCACGCTCGAACGCGAGCCGCCGCAGGCGCTCGACGAGTGGCTCGGCCGTCGCAGCCCAGGCGCGCAGCTGTTTGAGCGCCGCGTCGGCGAGCTGCTCCGGAGCCCGATGCTGCTTTGGCCCCGCGTTCGCGTCCACCGGTGCGGGCCAAAACTGGGCGTAGCGTTGCGCCAGCTGGCGGTACTCATCGAGCGCCGCGCGCAGTTGCGGCAGGACATGGGCTGCGGATACGTCGGTATGTGACTCCAGCTCGACCGCACCGGTCGCCGCCAGGCAGCGCAGCACGCCGGCGAGCTCCTCCCGGGCCGTCAGGAGCTCGAACCATCGGGCAGCGCGCGCACGCAGCGCCATCACGCCGCCTCGGCGCGCGCGGCGCTGAAGAGACTGCGCACCACGAGACCGCCCCGCAGCCGCTCGAAGTCGAGCGACAGCAGCGCCAGATGACAACCGCTCGCAATCGCGGTGCCGGCCGCGGCACGGAACAGCCGCAGCAGTGTGGCCGCCGCGCCCGGCGAGCTGGCGGCGGCTGCGGCGCCGCTCACGCGCATGAGCACGCCGAGCTGCGCGCGGCTGTCTCGATCCGTGGGCGGCACCCGCCGTCCGGCCTCCTCCAGCCAGGCCGGGCCGATCGGGCGGGCCGCGAGTAGCGCGGAGCTCAGCGGTGCGAGCGGCGTGTGGGCGAGCGCCGCGGCACGCTCGGGCGGGGTACCCATTGCGAATGCAGCGCAGGTCGGATCGGCGAGCATCCATGCCGGGACCGGCTCCGGATCGGCGAGCCGCGCGATCAGGGCCAGGAGCGGCAACCACGACCACCACTCGAGCCAACCCTGCCACTCGCGCGGATGCCAGCTGGCGACGGCGCGTACGTACTCGCGCCACTCGCTCCTCAGGGTGCGCTCGATCACGTGCGCATCGTGCGCCGGCTCGATGCGCGCGATCCACGCCGCGAGCGCGCTGCGGCGCACGCTCTCCAGATACGGGCCGAGCTGGCGGCTGGCTTCGATTCTGCGCCATGCCGATTCATCCAGCCGCAGGCCATGGCGCGCCTGCACGCGCGCGGCCGCATACGGCAAGTTGCCTTCAGCGCCCAATGCCTGCCTCGCCCTCGGCAGTCGTGAGGCGCGCGGCCAGCCGCTCGAGCGCCGCATGGCGCCGCTCCGGATCGGCGAGCTGCTCAACCTCCGCCGTGGCGGAGCGCAGGTGTCGCTCGAGGATCTCGGCTGCACGCCGCTCGAGCGCCTGCGCGGCGCGCGCATGCAGCGCCACGATGCGCGCCTGGATACGTTCGAGGATCGCACGCCGCCGCTGACGCGCTTGCTCGAGCTCCGCGGCGGACATTCGCTCGCACTCGACCACGGCAGCCAGCGCGTCCCGCTCCGCCCGCAGCACGCGATCCATGGCTGCAGTTGCCGCAACCTCGGAAGGGCTGCCCGGATCCGCCGCGGACATAATTGTCCTCCGCTCTGTTGCGAGCGACCGTCATGCCACTGCAACGAAAAGAATCCACTGTCAGGTGCGGGCCTGTCGATACGTAGGAATACGAGGCGCCGCGTGGTTGGCCACAGGACGAGGGAGCTGAGCGCAAAGGCATAATTCGTTTGAGAAATCTCAGCGGCCAGTTATGACCAACAAAGGCTCCATCATCGATGTGCTGGGTGAGCGAGCCCTGCTGCTGCCGCACCGGCTGGGGGAGGCCCTGGCGGCCAACGACCGTTTGAAGGTGTGCTTCACGCTGCTGCAGGCGGCCGAGCGGCACGCCGATCATCCGGAAGAGGCCGTGCCCGATTTTGTCACGGAGCGTCACGCCGCCGGCATGGACGGCCAGCTCGAATTTGCGATCGCCGGCAGCCGGCGCGAAGCGAGCGGCGAGCTGGCCGTGCCGGGAGCAGCCGCGATGCGCGCGCAGATCCTCGAGGACGTGAAGGCGATGCAGGCGCCGCTCGAGCTCGCGACGGTGGAGCGCGCGGCGCCGCTCGCGGCACGCGCCCGCGCACTCGGCGGGCAGCTGCCGCCGTTCGATCATGACCGGATCCCACGCGATGCGGTGGCGGCGATCACCCGCGCAGCGCGCGACGGAGGCGCCGACAGCCTGCACCTCCTGGTCATGGACCTGCACCGGGCGCTCAACGAGCTGCAGGGATCGCTCGCCGAAGAGGACCTGGACGGCGCGCGCGTGTGGCAGCTGATGGATGCCGACCGGCCTCTGGTCCGCGCGTTCATGACGGGAGTCAACAAGACCGCGCCCCTCAAGTTCGATCACCCCGGGCTCGGCACCACCGCCACCCGCTCCGGCGCGCGGCTCATCATCCAGAACGACATCGGCACGACCGACGCCCACGTGCTGGTCCTCCACGTCGAGGGGCTCACCGCCACCCTCACCTACACGGACGTCCACGCACAGCGTCTGGCGTTCCTGCAGAGCCTGCTCAAGCCCTGCGGCGTCGAGTGGTCGAGGCCCCTCAGCCGCTCCGGCGACGGCCTGGCCGAGGACGAGGATTATTACCTGAGCGTCGGGCGCTTCGCGGCCCGGGATGCGGCGGCGCTCACCGCCTACCTGCAGTTCCTCGGCTCGCGCCTGGTGTTTCTGATCGACTGGAACCGCGCGCGCAAGCGGCTGCGCGAATTCCTGCCCAAGGACCAGGTGATGCGGCTGCTCAAATGGGCCGCGGATCGGGATCTCGGCCACCGCGGCTTCCTGCAGCTCGGCGGCGAGCGCCTGCTGTACGAGGCACTCGAGTTCGCCCAGCGTACTCCGCTGCATTACGGCGAGCGCCTGTACGAGGCGCTCGGAACCGAGGCGGCATTCGACTACCTGCAGTTCGTGCTGCGCGAGGCGAGCACGGGGCTGCGCGCTCAGCGCTCGGAGAGGTTCATCCGCGATGAGATCAAGGCGGAGCTGGCGCGACGCTTTCGTAGCGCGCACTCGAGCCTGCTGACTCTGGCGCTCGCTCATGCCGAGCGCGTCTTCGATCTGGCGGTCGTGGTGCACGAGGGGCTGCTGCATCATGCCGAGCCGCAGGCTGCGGAGTCGCTGCGCGCCAGCGCGCAGCATGCGCTCAAGTGGGAGCAGGAAGGCGATGCGATCGTGACGCGCGTCCGCTCGCTGGCCCGCCGCACCTCCAGGCCCCAGGTGTATGCGGATCTGCTGCACGAGGCGGACGAGGCGGCCGACGGGCTCGAGGAGGCCTCGTTTCTGCTCACGCATCTCACCTCGGTGGCACCGCCCGAGAGCATGGTGAAGCCGCTGCAGGGTCTCGCCGCGCTGCTGGTCGCCGGCGCCCAGGAGTCGGTCAAGATGTTCGAGGCGGCGAGCCATGTCACCCGCGAGGGTGCCCGCGAGGATCTGCAGGATTTTTTCGCCGCGGTGGACCGCATCGTCGCCATCGAGCGCGAATCGGACGTCGCCGAGCGCGCCGTCACCAGCACGCTGCTCGGCGGCGACTGCGACGCCCGGGCGCTGCATCTCATCGCCCGTCTCTCGCAGGTGCTCGAACAGGCGGCTGACGGCCTGGCGCTCAGCGCCTTCAAGCTGCGCGACCACCTGCTCAACGACGTCATGACCGGCTGAAGCGCGTGGCCGAGGCAGGCGACAGCCCGTTCCTGATCCTCCCCGGCGCCGCGGTGTCCGCGGCCGCGGATACTTCCGTGCTCGGCTCGAAGGCGGCGGGCCTCATGCGGCTGGCGCGCGCGGGACTGCGCGTGCCGCCGGCGTTCGTGCTCGGCACGCCCGTCTGCCGCGATTACTTTGCGCGCGGTGGCCAGCTGTCGCCGGAAGTGCGCGGCATGCTCGAGGCGGGACTCACGCGGCTCGGCGACGCGGCCGGCCGGCAGTATGGAGATACGCGCCGCCCGCTGTTGCTCGCCGTGCGCTCGGGCGCGCCGGTATCGATGCCCGGCATGCTGGAGACGGTCCTCAACGTCGGCCTGACCGAGCACAACCTGGCCGGCTTCCTGCGCAGCTCCGGCAACCCGCGGCTGGTGCGCGACTGCTACCGGCGGCTGATCCGCGACTTCACCACGGTGGTTCACGGGGCGCCGGCGGCACCGTTCGATGCACTCGCCGAGCGCCATTGTCGTGAGCAGGGCGTCGCCAGCGTCCGCGAGCTCGACAGCGCGAGCCTCGCGGAGCTCTGCGCGGAGTCGCTCGAGACTTCGCTCGCCGTGTCCGGCCGTGCGTTTCCGCAGTCGCCGATGGACCAGCTCGAGCAGGCGGTGGACGCCGTGTTCCGCTCCTGGAACAGCGACAAGGCCCGGCACTATCGCCGCCTGCACGATCTCGACGACTCCCTGGGAACCGCCGTCACGATGCAGGCCATGGTCTTCGGCAACAGCGGCAGCAGCTCCGGCGCCGGCGTCGGCTTCACGCGCGACCCGGCCACCGGCGAAAATTCCCTGTATCTGGACTTTCTCTTCAACGCGCAGGGCGAGGATGTCGTATCGGGCCGGCACGCGGTCTACGACACGGCGCGGCTCGAGCGCCGGCTGCCGCTGGTCGCGGAGGAGCTCCGCAGCCTCAAGGCGGTCCTCGAGGCGGAGTTCCGCGACATGCAGGACTTCGAGTTCACGGTCATGGACGGCAGGCTCTACCTGCTGCAGACGCGCGCGGGCAAGCGCACGCCCTGGGCCGCGCTGCGCATGGCCGTCGACATGGTACGGGAGAGGCAGATCACGCAGCGCGAGGCGCTCGCGCTGCTGCGTCCCTACGACCTGGGCCACATCGAGCGCACGCGGCTCGAGCGCGACCTGCGCGCCGAGCCGCTCGCCACGGCGGTCGTTGCCGGCATCGGCGTCGCGGCCGGCGGCGTCGCCTTCGATAGCCGCCGGGCGGTCGAGCTCGCCGCCCGCGGTCAGCCCGTCATTCTCGTCCGGCCGCAGATCGAGACCGACGACATCGAAGGCATCGCCGCCGCCGACGGTGTGCTCACCGCAGCCGGCGGACGCACCTCGCACGCCGCGGTGGTCGCGCGGCAGCTCGGCAAGGTGTGCCTGGTCGCCTGCCCGCAGCTGGCAATCGAGGGCGACGGGCACGGCTGCAGCATCGGCGGGCGGCATCTCGCCGAGGGCGAGCTGGTCACCCTCGATGGCGATGCCGGCCGCGTCTATCCCGGAAGACTGCCCGTCATCCACGAGCGCCCGGTGCAGGAGCTGGCCGAGGTCACTGCCTGGGGAGCCGGGTAGAGCCGCGCCCCTACTCGAGTGCTTTCAGGGCCTCCGGCGCCGCCTCGTCCTCGGCCACCACGTTGTGGCAGAGCTCGCACTTCCTCGGGATCTTCTCGGCCGCCGCGGTGACGTGCTTGTTGTCGTGGCAGCGCAGGCACCCGGGTGAGCGCTCGTCGTGGCCGAGGTGGTTCGGATAGGTGTTCCAGGTCACCTTCATCTGCGGGAAGACGTTGTTGGACCAGATGGCGCCGAGCGCGGTCCCGGCCTCGGCTACCGCCGAAGCGCGGCTCGCCGCCAGATCGGGGTAGTTGCTGCCATAGAAGGCGGTGATATCGCGGCTGATCGCCGTGCGTGCCTGCTCCTGCGACGGGTATTGTGCCTGCAGCACGCGCATGGCCTCGCGCTTGATGAAGGTCAGCGAGTTGTCGATCCGACCATCGAGGAGCGCGGCGTCGACCTCCTGCGCGGGCGAGTGGAAGACGTGTGTCGGGCGATTGTGGCAGTCGATGCAATCCATGGTGCGCCACTGCGCATCGACCGGAGGCACGGCCTGAGTCTGGAATACTTTCTGCGCCCCCTCCGGTGTGGTCAGCTCGACGGTATAGATCGACTCGCGGGTGGGGTCGGCCAGATAGCGGATGCGGACGCCGCGGGCGACGTGCCAGTGGATGCCGGAGTTGGTCTTGCCCGCCTGGCCGCCGACGTGCACCAGCAGCACGGTCTTCTTCGGTGTGTTCGCCTCGTCGTCACCGTAGTGCGTGTGCACCACCAGCCGGTCGCCGACGAACGCTGCCGGCCAGTGGCACTGCTCGCACACCACCCGCGCCGGACGTAACTGGTGCACCGGCGTGGGGATCGGCCGCGGATAGGTGTTGGTGGCGACCTCGACCATCTCCGTGAGGCCGTTGATCTTTGAATTGACCCACGCCCCGAAGCCCGGACCCACGTGGCACTCCACACAGGCGACGTTGGCGTGCGGCGAGCGGTCATGCGCACTGGCCTCCGGCTGCATCTGCAAATGACACGCCTGGCTGCAGAACTGCACCGACTCGAGCACCTGGATCCCCTGATAACCCGCCCCGGCGAGGATGAGCGCCGTTGCGCCGCCGGCGAGCAGCAGCAGGAGCAGCGCGCCGCGCGTCGCGGCGTCGTTGAGATCGATGACCGCCGAGGGTGCGTGCGACCCGCCGCGCCGTGCCTTGTGCCTGCGGCGCCGGTCGAGCCACAAGCCGATCGCCATCAGGACGAGGCCGAGGACCAGCAAGGCGGGCAGTATCAGGTAGGCCAGTATCCTGAAGTGCAGGTTGCCGCCGAGACCCGTGAGCTCCAGTGCCGAGAGCAGCACGATGAGGGCCGCGCAAGAGGCAGTCAGGATCACGCCGACGCGGCTCGTGGAGTTGGGTGTCAGCGCCTTGAAGTGGACTTTCTGCATGACTCTTGCCCTCGAAGTGTGCGCCGTCAGAGAGCCTCAGCGGCTCAACGTGCCCAGCAGCGCGACGAAGATGCCCACGGCCAGCGCCACACCGATGGCCACGGCTACGGCGCCGAAGACGTAGGCGCGCAGCAGCCCGGTCCGAGTCGGAGCAGAAGTCAGCACCGAGTCGAGCCGGTTGGCCGCCACGAGTCTCTGGTACTCGAGCGGCCGCTCCTTCTCGAAGCGCTCCAGCGACATGCGGCCGGTGAAGATCACCGTATCCATCGGGAAAGTCTCCGGCCGCAGATGCGTATGGAAGTAGTGGAACAGGAAGATGAAGCCGGTGGCGAGCAGCGCTTCGTCGCTGTGGGCAATGTAGGCGGCGTTGAGGGTCCAGCCGGGGAGAAAGCGGGCAAAGAAGCCCGGGAACCACAGCATGAGACCGGTGAAGCCGATGATGGCGACGCCCCAGAACACCGCCAGGTAGTCGAACTTCTCCCAGTACGTCCAGCGGTCGAACCGCGGGTGCGGCCGCAGGTAGAGGAAGTAGCCGATGTTGGCGATGAAGTCGCGCACGTCGCTCGGCTGCGGCACCATCGAGCGCGGGCCCCACAGATAGCCGCGCTCGTGCCGCACGATCATCTGGTAGAGCGCGGTCAGCACGTGAAAGCCGAAGTAGCCGAACGTCACGACCGCGGCGATGCGGTGCAGGATGCCGGCGCTGTGCGGGCCGCCCCAGAGCGCCATCAGGCCGGGCGCCCAGCGTGCCGAGGCGTACTTGAGCGGCAGACCGGTTGCCGCCAGCACCAGGAAGCTGACGACCACGGTGACATGGACCGAGATCTGGGTGGTGGTGAAGCGCCGCACGTAGCGCCCGCTGGCCGGTTGCACCTGCCGATATTCTCCGCGCAGCTTGCCGACCAGAGTGCGCTGCAGCCACAGGAGGTCGTGCAGGCCAAAGAACCCGAACACCCCGAGCAGCAGCACGGTCATGAGCAGCCACACCCAGTGCAGGTAGGGGTTGCGGTTCGGATTTGTTGGGTCGGCGTGCGGGTCGAAGGTCAGGAACGAAGCCGTGACCTGGCCCCGATGGCACTTGCCGCAGGTACTCGCGAGCCGGGCGGGGTTGACGCTCGAGCGCGGATCCGCGGCCGGGAGGTTCTGGTGCGCCGTGTGACAGTCCGAGCACATCGCCGCTGCGGGCTCGCCCAGCATCGTGGCCTTGCCATGCAGCGTGTCCCGGAACGTCTTGTAGTACGCGCTGTGGCAGCCGCCGCAATCGCCGGGAAACGCCTGGCGCATCGCGACACTCTGCGGCGGCTTGATCGCGTGCGCCTGATGACAGGTGGTGCAGACCGGGCCGTTCGTGCCGCCGTGCATCCACAGCGCCCCATGCGCACTGTCGCGCCACTGGCTGAGAATGCCGACGTGACAGCCGCCGCAGGTTTCCGGAATCCGCGCGTGGGAGGTCTTCGCGGACCCGACGGTCGGGGACTGGATGTCGTGGCCGCGGCCGTGGCAATCGGTGCAGGCGGGCGCGCCGACGACGCCGTCCACCAGGAGCGCATGGGCATGGCCGCTCGACAGATAGCCTTCCATCATGTCCTTGTGGCACTGACCGCAGTTGCGGACCTGATTGACCGCCGACATCGAGTTGTTGGGATTGCGGCTGTCGAGCACCGCGTGCGGGTCGCCGTGGCACCCCGTGCAGGTCTTCGGCGAAACGCCGCGCACCGCGTGCACGCTGGCCTTCAGCGCGTCCATGTCCTCCTGGTGGCAGCCGGCGCAGGTCTCGGGAGCCACGGAACCCAGGTCCTCACGGGGGTGGCGGACGCTCAGCGCATCCTTGTGGCAGTCGACGCACCCGAGACGGCGATGCGCCGAGCCGGTAAACACGGCAGCGGTTATGGTGAGCGGGTGCCCGGCATCATCCTTGAGCGTGGGATCGTTGTGACAGCCGAGACACTTGTCATTGCTGGGCGGCTCGGACGGCCCGGCGGCGTCCGCGAGCACGGAGCCGCTGAGGAGCGGTGCGAGCACCATGAGCGCCAGCGCCGCGCATGCGCCGGCCCGCAACGATGGCCCTCGGCCCTGGTGCCCCGCGAACAGCCCCATTCCGCCTCCCCGTCCGCCGCCCTCGTGCCAAGTCGCAGGGCGCCGGTTTCTTAGCCGATCACCTCCAACTGTAGCAAGTCAGGAGAAGTACGTAACGCCTTTAGAACGGTCAGGCGCCGGAGTGCGACCCACGGCCTAGGTAGTGTCCGGCATGGCTCGGCGGCCCCACGCCCGACAAGCTTGGCACATGCGCGCCACTGACCGCGTCGACAAATTCATGACCGAGGCCGTGCTTTCCATCGGCATCGACGAGCCGGCGAGCGAGGTGTTGCGACTGTTCGCCGGCTATCCGGTCCATCATCTGCCGGTGCTGAGAGGCCAGAAAGTCGTCGGCATGCTGAGTTCGGCCGATGTCATGAAAATGGCGGCCGTGATGCCCAAGACCGGCGGCGCACCCGGGGCTTACCTCGACCAGCGCGTCAAGGTGGCGACGCTCATGAGCAAACCCGCGATCACCGTACGACCGGAGGCCACGCTCCTCGAGGCGGCGCGCACGATGGTCGGCAACGCCGTGCATGCGCTGCCGGTCGTCGATGAGGCCGGGCGGCTGCTCGGAATCATTACGACGACGGATGTCATGCACGCCGCCCTCGAGTCCGGGTCCACGAGAAGCACAACGCCCCCCGATTCACGGGACATGCCGCCCGACATCGAGATGTCGCCGACCGAGTTCGACCATGCGCTGGCCGCGGCCAAGACGGCCGTCACCGCGGGCGAGGATGTGGAGCTCGTGGGGCTCGGCCTCCTCTACCTGCACCGGCGTCTCGCGCTGCTCGAGCAGGTGCTGCAGAACGCCGACCGCTACCTGTCGTTGGGCCAGGAGCCGTCGCGCCAGGCGAGCCTGCGCGCCGCGATCGCCGCTGCCAAGCGCACGCACGGGCCGGCAGGGCACGCCCACCCGGCGTTCGGCGTCGAGTGAGGATTCAGCTGCGGCCGGCCACCGCAGTCGCGGGCGCCAACCGCCGTCCGATCAGGTAGCAGAGCAGCACCGCGCCCGTAACGGTGGCACTGACCACCCATTCGTGCGCGCTGCTCCAGTCATCGAGCGCGGGAGCCGCCAGCCGGGTCGCACCGTAGGCCGCGGTCGCCAGGCTCACGATCGCGATACCCAAGCCCATGACGCGTGAGGCAATGATCCCGACCCGGTCGCTGCGGCCGATGAGCTTGGAGATCCACAGGCCGTTCGCGCCGTCGGTGACCACCATGCCGAGTACGAACAGGGCGCCGATGAAGAGCGAGGAAGCGAGCCCGCCGAAACGCGTCGCGGTGAGGGCGAACATGACGCTCTGTGAGACGGTGTCGAAGGAGATGGCGTAGAGCGTCCCGACGAGGGCCACGGTCAGAGGGTGGCCGGCTTGCATGGCGCGCCTGAGAAAGGCGCCCTTCACGGCGACGGGCACGACCGCGGTCTGCGGCGCCGCGCTGAGCACCGCACGCAGGTTCACGGCCCCGATCAGCGCCAGGAAGCCGATCGAGATCCAGGCGCCGCTCAGCTCGAGCCAGCCGGGAATCCTCTGGCTGCTGTGAGCAATGCCCACTGCGAGCGCGATGGCCAGCACGACGACGCCGTGCCCGAGAGAGAACAGCATGCCGCACTGGGGCGCGAAACTGCGGCCGCGTCGCTGGTTGATGCGCGTCAGCCCGTCGATGGCCGCGAGGTGATCGGCATCGAAGCCGTGGCGCAGACCGAGCAGAAAGACGAGCAGGCACAACGCGGTCCACTGACTCGGCAACTCGTTCATACGACCTCTGGTTTCAGCGTCCCTGCGGCAGCGTCTCGATGTGAGCCACGAGCTGCCAGACCTGCTCATCACTCAGGGTCGGCCAGGCGGCCATGGCGGTGCCGGGCACACCTTCGCGGATCGCGAGGAAGGTGCGCGCCCCAGTGGCGCGCTCCGACCACGGCGGCACTGTCAGGTTCGCGGGCGGCGGGGTCATGGATTCCTGCCGCCGTCCATGACCGTCACCGCGCGCACCGTGGCAGATGACACAGTTGGCGGCAAAGAGCTCGGCCCCCGCCCGCTGCGCGGCGGCGGAGCTCAGCAACCCCGCAGGCGGACTGGGCGATTCGCCGCTACATCCCGAAATGACGGGTAAGAGCGTGGATAGGGCGATCGCCAGCACAGTCCTGCGGCCGCAGAAGCAGTTCATAGCCAAGCGTCTGTACTTCCCGGAGAACGGCCGCTACCAGCGCATCGATGGCTGCGTCCACTGCATGCGTGCGGCCTACCCCGAGACCGATCAGGCCGGGCACGAGGCCGAGCAGCACCACTGAGACCGGATAGCGACCGATGAGCCGCGCCGCATTGAGGAGGTCGGCCACGCCGACCTGGTGCACCGACAGCCGGTCGCGCACGGCATCGATGACATCGGCGCCGTCGAGGCGCACCAGAGTGCCGGGCGGCGCATCGGTCGCCACGGCATCGACGAGGATGACGTGCTGCGCTTCGGCGATCTCGGCGAGCAGCGACAGCCCGAGCGTGCCGCCTTCCACCAGGCGGACCTCGGAAGGAATCCGGTAGTCGCGCTCCAGGCGGTCGACCGCCGCGGCGCCGATCCCATCGTCGCCGAGCAGCACGTTGCCGAGCCCGAGCACGAGCACACCCCCCCGGGTGCCTTCGGCACGCTCGTCCGGCGGTACGTCGCTCAGGGTGTCATTCACGACCGTGCGGCTCGCGGAACTTATAGCCCGAGAAGATGGAATCAAAGACGCCGTTGCGCTCGACGATCGAGTACAGCACCGGGAAATACACGTGCGCGACGACGAACACCAGAATCACCCACATGCCAATGTGATGAATGAGGCGCGCGACCTGCAGGCCGTCGAAGAGCGGGATCAGAAAACCGAACAGCTGCATCGGCGAGCTCGGGGACGCGTACACGGTGTACAGCGCAAAGCCGGTCGCAATCATCACGAAATAGACCGCGAAGATGCCGGCGTAGGTGAGGCCGGCCAGGGCGTTGTGACCCAGATAGTCCACCGACTCGCGGCTGAGGAAGGTATAGAAGAGCAACGCCTGCTTGAAGCTTCGCCAGCGCTGCCGCGAAACGGGGACCAGCTCCGACCAGCGCGCGTAGGCATTACCGGCGAACGCCCAGTAAACGCGCACCAGCGCCGCCAGCGTGAACACCACGGAGGCGTACAGGTGGACGCTGCGCATGCGGCCCATGATGAAATGCGCGCTCGCCGGGCCCGGCGCGCTGATGAAGGGGTGGCCGATGTAATAGCCGGTGGCGGCCAGGGCGAGGATCGAGAAGAACAGCAGCCAGTGCACGAGCCGCACTGGCAGCTCCCAGATGTAGACCCGCTCGAGGCTCACGTGAGGTGCGGCCTGCGCGGGCACGGCGCTCATGACACCCTCACGCGCGCCAGCTCGCGCCGCGTGGCATCGACCACGTGCACGCCGCAGGCCATGCACGGGTCGAAGGAGTGCACGGTACGCAGGATCTCGAGCGGTTGCTCCGGCTTCGCCACCGGGGTCCCGACCAGAGAAGCCTCATAGGGGCCCGGCTGACCCTTGGCATCGCGGGGGCCTGCATTCCAGGTGCTCGGCACGACGCATTGGTACTTGGCGATCTTGCCGTCCGTGATGTGCACCCAATGGCCGAGCGAGCCGCGCGGCGCCTCGTGGAAGCCGGCGCCGAAGCAGTCCTTGGGCCAGGTGCTCGGATCCCACTTGGAGGTGTCCTGGATGCGGTAGTCGCGCCGGGCCATGCCCTCGGCCAGCGCATCGACCCACATGCCCATCGACTCGACCAGCACCTGCGCCTCGATGGCGCGCGCGGCGATGCGCCCGAGTGTCGAGACGAGCGCCGTCGGTGGCGCACCGAGCGTGGCGAGCGCCTTGTCGATCAGCTCCTTGACGCGCGCGGGGCGGCCTGTGGCATAGGCGACCAGCATGCGCGACAGGGGTCCCACCTGCATGGGCGCGCCGTCGTAGCGTGGCGACTTGAGCCACGAGTACTTCTCGACGGTGTTGAGACGCTCGTATGGGGGCTTGGGCCCCGTGTAGTGAGGATGGGTCTCGCCCTTGTAGGGATTGAGGCCGGTGTCATTGCCGACGGAGTAGTCGTACCAGGAATGAGTGACGTACTCGTCGATCTTCGCCTGGTCGACGGGCTCGACGTGCGCGAGATCCGCACTGTGGATGACGCCCGAGGGGATATAGAGCTCCGGCTGGGCGTTGTCGTCCATGGGGAAGTCGCCATAGCTCAGGAAGTTCGTGACCCCCTGGCCGATCCCGAACCAGTCCTTGTAGAAGGACGCGACGGCGAGGATGTCCGGAATGTACACGCGCGTCACGAAGTCCAGGCCCTCCGCGATCAGCTTGCGCAGCGATGCGATCGTGCCCATGTTGAGCGACGCCTGCGCATCCGGATCCACCGGCGTTGCCATGCCGCCGACCAGGAAGCTCTGCAGGTGCGGGTTCTTGCCGCCGAGAATCGCGTGGATCTTGATGAAGCGCCGCTGCCAGTCGAGCGCCTCGAGGTAATGGGCGACCGCCATGAGGTTCGCTTCCGGCGGCAGCCGGTAGGCGGAATGACCCCAATAGGCGTTGGCAAAGATGCCGAGCTGGCCGCGCTCGACGAAAGCCTTGACGCGATCGCGCACCCCGGCGAAGTACTTGGCGCTCGAAAGCGGCCAGTCGGAGATCGACTGCGCCAGGCTCGAGGTCTTCACCGGGTCGGCGCTGAGCGCGCTCACGATATCGACCCAGTCGAGCGCCTGCAGATGGTAGAAGTGAACCACGTGGTCCTGCACGTTCTGCGCGGCGATGATGAGATTGCGCAGGATCCGCGCGTTCGGCGGCGGCGTGGCACCGATGGCGTGCTCGACCGCGCGGATCGAGGCGATCGCGTGCACCGTCGTGCACACTCCGCAGATTCGCTGCGCGAAGGCCCAGGCATCGCGGGGATCGCGTCCCTCGAGGATCAGCTCGATGCCGCGGAACATGGTGCACGACGACCACGCCTCCTTGACCGCACCCCCGTCCACTTCCGCCTCGATGCGCAGATGCCCCTCGATCCGCGTCACCGGATCAACGACGACGTGCGTCATTTCTTAGCTCCCGTTTGATCGCCGGCGGGCTTGGCGCCGGCAGCCGGCTTCTCGACCACCAGTCGGCCGCGGCCGCGGCGCGTCACCTCGGCGATGCCGTGGGCAACCACGCCGGCAGCGACGACCCCGGTCGCTCCCAGGCCGACCGTGTCGAGCCAGCGATCGGTATTGAAGCCGGCGACGTCGGGCAGGCGCTGATAGAACGGCGTCATGGTGTCCCAGAAATTCGGCTCGGCGCAGCCGATGCAGGGGTGGCCGCAGCCGATCGGCCAGTTGGTACCCTCGTTCCAGCGCACATTCGGGCAGTTCTGCGAGGTCGCCGGTCCCTTGCAGCCCATCTTGTAGAGGCAATGACCGTGGCGGTGGGCCTCATCGCCCCAGGCCTCGACGTACTGGCCGGCATCGAAGTGCGCACGCCGCTCGCAGCCGTCGTGGATCGACTTGCCGTAGGCAAACAGCGGGCGGCGGTAGCGATCGAGCGGCGGCCACTGCTTCATCGTCAGGTAATAGACGAGGAGCGCCGTGATGTTCTCGGCGTTGGCCGGGCACGCCGACATGTGGATGAGATTCTTCAGGCCCGGGACCGCATCCGCCACGGAAAGTGCGCGGGTGGGGTTGGGGCGCGCCGCCGGAATGCCGCCGAAGGTCGCGCAGGTGCCGACCGCGATCGTGGCCATGGCGTTGCCGCAGACCTCGCGCGCGATGTCGAGCGCCGCCTTGCCGCCGATCGTGCAGAAGCCGCTCTCCGGGTCGCCGGGAATCGAGCCCTCGACGAGCGCAATGTAGCTGCCCTTGTTCTGCTTCACGGTCTCATCGAGCGCTGCCTCGGCCTGCGCACCTGCGGCCGCCATGATGGTCTCGTGATAGTTCAGCGAGATGGTATCCAGCACCAGGTCCGCCACCGTCGGGTGGCTGGCACGCAGGAAGGATTCGGTGTTACCCGCGCAGTCCTGGAACTCGAGCCATACGAGGACCGGCCGCTTCTCACTCTCCACGGCCTTGGCGATCGCTGCCGCGGCTCCCTTCGGCAGGCCAAGCACCGCGGCCATGCTGGCGCAGAAGGTGAGGAATTCGCGTCGCGAGACGCCCTGCCGCTCCAGTTCCTGCATCAGTCTGGTATGCGCCATCTCAGCCTCCCCCCGGCAAACGTGGCCGATTATCGAAACGCGCACGCGCGACCGGCAATACGTGTATTCCGCAACCCGGACCCCCTACCCAGGCGTAACATGCCGCTTGCGTCAGACCAAATCCCGTGCGTCCGTCGGGGGTTCGCGTGCACGAGCTGTCGATATGCCAGGCGCTGATCGACGAGGTGGCGAGGATCGCCACCAGCTGCGAGGCTCGCTCGGTCGGGCGCATCACGATTGAGGTCGGGCTGCTCTCCGGTGTCGAGCCGGAGCTCCTCGCGCGCGCCTTCGAGATCGCGCGTGTGGGCACCTGTGCCGCCGCGGCGGAGCTCTCGATCGCGGTGCCAGAGATCGTGGTGCACTGCAACGAATGCGGCGCGAGCTCGAGCGCTCAGGCGAACCGCCTGTTGTGCGCGAGCTGCGGGGGTTACCGGACGCGCGTGCTCGAGGGCGACGGGCTTAAGCTACGTGCCGTCGAGCTCGACGTGCCGGCCGCTTTGCATTGAGCCTTGAGAGGCGGAGAGAGATCGATGTGCGACACGTGCGGCTGCACCATCACTCCCGGTAACGCGCATCTGGCCGGCGCCGAGCGCGCGGGGGCCTCGCGGACCACCGTCGAGGTACTCAAGGATCTGCTCGCCGACAATGACCGCGTCGCGCAGCACAATCGCGCGCATTTCGACGAGCACGGCGTGCTCGCCATCAATCTCATGTCCTCGCCGGGCGCGGGCAAGACCACGCTGCTCGAAGCCACGATTCAGGCGCTGCGCGGACGCTATCGCATCGCGGTCATCGAGGGCGACCTGGAGACCGACAACGATGCGGCCCGTATCCGCGCACAGGGCGTGCCCGCGGTGCAGATCACGACCGGCACCGCCTGTCACCTCGATGCCCATCTGGTGCATCGGGCGCTGCACGATCTGCCGCTCGCGGGGCTCGACCTGCTGTTCATCGAGAACGTCGGCAACCTCGTCTGCCCGGCGAGCTTCGACCTGGGCCAGCACCGCAACGTGGTGCTGCTGTGCACGACCGAGGGCGATGACAAGCCGGCGAAGTATCCGGTGATGTTCCGTGCCGCGGACCTCGTGGTCCTCAGCAAGGCGGACCTGCTCGGCGTGCTGGAGGATTTCGACCCGGTGCGCGCCGAGGCCGCGCTGCGCGCACTCGGCCGCGACACTCCGATCATCCGCACGGCCGCCCGCCGCGCACCCGCCCTCGCCGCCTGGCTCGCGTGGCTCGAGGAGCAGCTGTCCGCGCCGCGCGCTATTGCTCCACTCCGCCCGCTCGAGGGCGGCGTCACCGTGAGCGCGTGAGCTCATGTGCCTCGCGATTCCCGTACGGGTGGCGGCGCAACTCGATGACTCGTGGATCGAGACCGAGATCGGCGGGGTGCGCACGCGGGTCTCGGCCTCGCTGATCGATGAGGTCGCGGTCGGCGACTACGTCATCGTGCACGCCGGCTTCGCCATTGCCCGCCTCGATGTCGCGGAGGCGGAGAAGACCCTGGCGCTGTTCGAGGAGCTGGCCGCCCGTCTCGGGGAGAGTGCCGATGCGTTACATCCGCGCCTTCCGTGAGGGCGCGGCCGCTGCCGCCCTCGCGCGGCAGCTGGCCGCGGAGGTCGACCGCGCGCGCGACTATCACCTGATGGAATTCTGCGGCGGCCACACGCACGCGATCTTCCGCTACGGGGTCGAGGACCTGCTGCCCCCCAACATCCACCTGGTGCACGGGCCGGGCTGCCCGGTGTGCGTGCTGGCGATACCCCGCCTCGACGCTGCCATCGAGCTCGCACAGCAGCCGGGCGTGACGCTCGTCAGCTACGGCGACATGCTGCGCGTGCCGGCCTCGCGCCGGCGCAGCCTCCTCAAGGCGCGCGCCCAGGGGGCCGATGTACGCATGGTGTACTCCGCGCTCGAGGCGCTGGAGATCGCGGCCGGTGAGCCCGACCGCCAGGTGGTCTTCTTCGCGGTCGGCTTCGAGACCACGACCCCGGCGACCGCGCACATCGTGCTCGAGGCCGCGCGCCGCGGACTCACGAACTTCAGCGTCTACTGCAATCACGTGCTCACCCCGGCGGCGATCCAGAGCATCCTCGACTCGCCCGAGGTGCGCGAGTGGGGCCGGGTGCGCGTCGACGGCTTCATCGGCCCCTCGCACGTCAGCGCCGTGATCGGCAGCCGGCCGTACGAGTTCTTCGCCGAGGAATACCAGCGGCCGGTGGTGATCGCCGGCTTCGAGCCGCTCGATGTGCTCGAGGCGATCCGCATGCTGGTACGGCAGCTGAACGCCGGCGAGGCGCGGGTCGAGAACGAATTCACCCGTGGAGTCACCCGCGAGGGCAACCGCAAGGCACAGCGCCTGGTCGCCGAGGTGCTCGAGCTGCGGTCGAGCTTCGAGTGGCGCGGCCTGGGCGAGCTCCCCTACAGCGGGCTGCGGTTGAAGTCCGCGTACGCGCATCTCGACGCCGAGCGGCGCTTCGACCTCAAGGCAGAGCCCGTCGCGGAAAACAAGGCCTGCCAGTGCCCGGCCATCATCCGCGGCGTAAAGAAGCCCACCGATTGCGCCATCTTCGGCACGGTATGCACGCCGCACAATCCGATCGGCTCGTGCATGGTATCGGCCGAGGGAGCGTGCGCCGCCTACTACAAGTATCGCCGCGGCGCCGTGCGGGCCGCGGGCTGATGCGCATCCTGCTGCTCTGCTGCGCCTTCAACAGCCTCTCGCAGCGGCTCTACGTCGAGCTCACACGCGATGGCCACGAGCTCTCGGTCGAGCTCGATATTCACGACCGGGTGACCCTCGAGACGGTCGACCTGTTCCGGCCCGAGGTGGTTCTCGCTCCATTCCTGAAGCGCGCCATTCCTGAGTCGCTGTGGCGGCGGCTGCCGTGCCTCATCGTGCATCCGGGGCCACTGGGAGACCGCGGCCCCGCGGCACTCGACTGGGCGATCCTCGAGGGCGTGCCCGACTGGGGGGTCACGGTGCTCGAGGCCGCGGCCGACTGGGACACCGGGCCGGTCTGGGCGAGCGTGCCGTTTCCCATGCGCCTGGCCACCAAGAGCAGCCTGTATCGAAACGAAGTCACCGAGTGCGCGGTCGTCGCGGTGCGCGCGGCGCTCGAGCGCCTCAGCCGGGGCGCAGGCCCGGTCGCGCTGGGGAATCGCAGCGACGCCCACGGCTGGCAGCCCCCGGTGCCCCAGACGCAGCGCTCGATCGACTGGGCACGCGACGGCACCGCGGCGGTGCTGCGCAAGATCAGGAGCGCCGACGGCGCGCCCGGAGTCGAGGATCTGCTGCTCGAGCGGCGCTTCCGTCTGTTCGATGCCCATCCCGAGCGGCGTCTCGCGGGCCGGCCGGGCACGCTGATCGCCCGCCACCACGAGGCCGTCTGCCGCGCAACGCGCGACGGCGCGGTGTGGATCGGGCAGTTGAAGCCGCTCGCGGGCCCGCAGCGAGGCTTGAAGCGCCCGGCAGCTCTCGCGCTCGGTCCCGACGCGCCGACGCTCCCTGAAGGCACGCCCGTCACGGAGGACGGCGGCGGCGCGGGCGATCTCGAGATCCGCTATGAGGAACGCGGTGCGGTCGGCTATCTGCACTTCGCCTTCTACAACGGCGCTTTGAGCAGCGTACAGTGCCGGCGGCTGCGGGCGGCGTACGCTGAGGCCTGTGCGCGACCGACGCGCGTCATCGTGCTGATGGGCGGCCCCGACTTCTGGTGCAACGGGATGCATCTGCACTGCATCGAGGCCGCCGCGAGCGCTGCCGACGAGTCGTGGGCGAACATCAACGCCATCGACGACCTGACGCACGACATTCTCACCACCGGGACGCATCTCACGGTGGCTGCCATGCAGGGCAACGCTGCAGCCGGCGGTGTGTTTCTCGCGCTCGCCGCCGACCGCGTCCTGGCGCGCAGCGGCATCGTGCTCAATCCCCACTACCGCAACATGGGAAACCTCTACGGCTCGGAGTACTGGACCTACCTCCTGCCGCGGCGCGTCGGCACCGGGGAGGCGAGCGCCCTCATGGCGCGGCGGCTGCCGCTCGGGGTACCCGAGGCTGAGAGGCTCGGGCTGATCGATGAGCACGCCGGCCCGGAGGGCGGCGAGTTCCGTGCGCTCGTCGAGGCTCGCGCCTCCGAGCTCGCGGAGCCGGCGCGTTTCGAGCGCCTCCTCGAGGAGAAGCGTGACCGGCGGGTCCGCGACGAGAGCCAGCACACCCTCGCCGCCTACCGGGCCGAGGAGCTCGAGCACATGCGCCTCAATTTCTACGGCTTCGACCCGAGCTATCACATCGCGCGCCATCGCTTCGTCTACCGCACGCCACACGCCTGGACCCCGCTGCATCTCGCCGCGCACCGGCGCATCGGCTTCGCCGCCCCGCCGGGGCCGGCAAGCGCATGAGCCGCGCGCTCCTTACGGTCATGGAGCCTGAGGCGCCGGCGGCCGCGGCACGGCGCTGGCGGATCGCCGGCCGCGTGCAGGGCGTCGGCTTCCGGCCGTTCGTCTACCGTCAGGCGCAGACCTTCGGCCTGCGCGGCTGGGCGCGCAACAGCGGCGGCGAGGTCGAGGTGCACGCCGAGGGCGAGACGGAAGCGCTCGAGGCCTTCGGCGCCGCCCTCCTCGGGCGCGCGCCTCCGGCCGCACGCCCGCGTCTGCTCGAGCAGCGCGCGGCCGAGTACCAGTCGCTCGAGGACTTTCGCATTCTTCCGAGCGCCCGCACGACGCAGCCGCACGTGCACGTGCCGCCCGATCTCTTTGCCTGCGATGAGTGCCTCGCGGAGCTGCGCGACCCGGCGGCGCGCCGCTTCGCCTATCCGTTCATCAACTGCACCCAGTGCGGCCCGCGCTATACGGTGATCCGCGCGCTGCCCTACGACCGCGCCAATACCTCGCTCGCGGGCTTCCCGCTCTGCCCCGCCTGCGCCGCCGAGTACCAGGACCCGCTCGATCGGCGCTTTCATGCCGAGCCGCTCGCGTGCGCGGCCTGTGGCCCGACGCTGCGATGGCATGCAGGCGCGCACGAGATCCGCGGCAATGCCGCTTCGCTCGCCGCAGCGCTCGCGGCGCTGCGCACCGGGCAGATCGTCGCCGTGCGCGGCATCGGCGGCTATCACCTCTGTTGTGATGCGGCGGACGAGGCGGCGATCGCACGCCTGCGCGAGCGCAAGCGCCGGCCGGGCAAGCCGCTCGCCCTCATGGTGCCATGGCGGGGCGCGGACGGACTGGACGGCGCGCGTGCGCTCGCGCAGCTCTCGGCAGCCGAGGCGGCCGCCCTCGCTGATCCGACACGGCCGATCGTGCTGTCGCGAAGACAGCCGCACGCCCGCCTCGCCGCAGGCGTCGCGCCGGGACTCACCCAGCTCGGGCTGATGCTGCCCTACAGCCCGCTGCATCACCTGCTGCTTCAGGATTTCGGCGCGCCACTGGTTGCGACCTCGGGAAACCTGAGCGGCGAGCCCGTGCTCACCGAGCCCGAGGAAGCCGAGCAGCGCCTCGCGCACGTGGCCGACGGCTTCCTGCACCACGACCGCCCCATCGTGCGCCCGGCGGACGATCCGGTCGTGCGGGTCGTCGGCGGCGCGGCACGGCCGGTGCGGCTCGGCCGCGGCACGGCGCCGCTCGAGCTCGAACTGCCCGTGAGCATCGCAGTGCCGACGCTCGCGGTCGGCGCCTATCTCAAGAACACGGTGGCCCTGGGTTGGGGCCGCCGCGCGGTCGTGTCGCCGCACATCGGCGAGCTGTCGAGCCCGCGCGCGCGGCAAATCCTCGCGCAGGTCAGCGAGGACCTGCAGCAGCTTTACGGCGTGCGCGCCGAGCGCATCGTGCACGATGCACACCCGGACTTCCCCACTACCCGCTCGGCGCGCGCCTCGGGCCTGCCGACGCTCGCGGTATGGCACCACCACGCCCATGCCGCCGCGCTCGCTGCGGAGTATCCCGGCCGCTCGCCCCTGCTGTGCTTCACCTGGGATGGAGTCGGGTTGGGCCCCGACGGCACGCTCTGGGGCGGCGAGGCTTTCCTCGGGCACCCGGGCCGCTGGCAGCGGGTCGCGAGCTTTCGGCCGTTTCGTCTGCCGGGGGGTGAGCGGGCGGCGCGCGAGCCGTGGCGTACCGCGCTCGCGCTCTGCTGGGAAGCCGGTTGCGTCTGGCCCGCCGGCGCCGCGCGTGCCGATCCGCTGCTGCGCCAGGCGTTCGATGCCGGGTTGAATGCGCCCGCGACCACGGCGGTCGGGCGCCTCTTCGATGCGGCGGCGGCGCTCGCAGGGGTCCGGCTCGACACCAGCTACGAAGCCGAAGCACCCATGTGCCTGGAAGCCTTGTGCGAGAGGGAAGCCGCGCCGCTCGCGCTGCCGCTCGTGGAGGACGAGAGCGGAGTCTGGCGCTCCGACTGGGCGCCGCTCGTGCGCCCGCTGCTCGACCCGGCACGCACACCCGCCGCACGGGCGGAGCTCCTGCACGCGAGCCTCGCGCAGGCGCTCTGCGACCAGGCCTGCGCCGTGCGCGGGCGCTCGGGTGTTACGCGCGTCGGGCTCACGGGGGGCGTGTTCCAGAATCGGGTGCTGACGGAGTGTGTCCAGACCCAACTGACCGGGCTCGGGTTCGAGGTGCTGATCCCGGCGCAGCTGCCGGTCAATGATGCCGCGATCAGCTTCGGCCAGCTGGTCGAAGCCGCCGCGGCGGACGGCTGAGGCGGAACGATCCGATGGCGCGCCGCGACCAGCACGTGAGCCTCGCACACGGCAACGGCGGGCGGCTGATGCGCGAGCTCATCGAGGAGCTGTTCGCGCCGGCGCTCGGCAATCCGCTGCTCGACACCTGTGCCGATGCGGTGGGCCTGCCGACGCCCGATGACCTCGAGCTGGTCGTCACCACTGACGGCTTCACGGTGCAGCCGCTCGAATTTCCCGGAGGCAACATCGGCTCGCTCGCCGTGCATGGCACCGTCAACGATCTGGCGGTGAGCGGCGCGCAGCCGCGCTTCATGACGCTCAGCACCTTTCTCGAGGAGGGCCTGGAGCTCGCGCTGCTGCGCCGGGTGATCGCCTCGCTCGCCGAGGCAGCGCGCGAGTGCGGGGTGGCCGTCGTGGCCGGAGACACCAAGGTGCTCGGGCGCGGCGACTGCGATGGCATCTACCTCGCGGCCACCGGGGTCGGCTTCCGGCCGCGCGGTACGCAGCTGGCTCTCAATCAGGTGCGCGCCGGCGACCGGATCCTGGTGAGCGGGCCCGTGGGCGATCATGGCGCCGCGGTACTGCTCGCACGGCAGGAGTTCGGGCTGCGTGGCGACCTCGAGTCGGACGCCGCGAGTGTCCTGCCCGAGGCTCAGGCGCTGCTCTCAGTCCCGGGGCTGCGCTTCATGCGCGATCCCACGCGCGGCGGGCTCGCCACCGTCGCGCACGAGCTCGCGCGTGCCAGCGGGCTCGGGGTGCAGCTCGCGGAAGGAAGCATCCCGGTCAACGACGCCGTGCAGTCGGTCTGCGAGCTGCTCGGCTTCGATCCGCTCTATCTCGCCTGCGAGGGCCGGGTCGTCGCGGTCATCGCGCCGGAAGCCGCCGAAGCGGCCCTGGCCGAGCTGCGCCGCGTGGCGCCGGGCGCCGCGCTGATTGGCGAGCTGCGCGCGGGAGCTGCGCAGGTGGTGCTCGACACCGCCTTCGGCGGCCAGCGCGTGCTCGATGAGCTCGAGGACGATCCGCTGCCGCGCATCTGCTGACGCTTCAGCGCGATCGCAAGCTCTACTTCGGCGGATTGGTCTTGCCGGACTGGCCCGGCATCGTCTGGTCCTTGTCCATCATGGTGCAGCCTTCCTTGCTCATCCCGCCCATCATCTCCTGGTGATGCTTCATCGCTTCCTTGTGGCACTCGGCGATCGGTTTGTCGGAGCGCAGGCAGGCGGCCAATTGCTCATGGTAGGCCGCCATCTTCTCGCGCATCTCCTTCGACGGACCCGTGGCGGGCGCCGGTGGGGGTTCTGCCGCAAATACGACGCTGGCACTGCCCAGGATCAGAGCCAGGCTGGCAAGAACGGCTCTCGCGCTCATGACGCATTCTCCTTGCTGAAGAGCGGCGCGTTGTCGATGTAGATGCGATAGGAAGCGACCCGCTCACCCTCGAGCCCGAACACGTTGACGAAAGGGATCGTCACGGTCGAGCCATCGAGCCGCGTGTAGGTCACCTCCCCCTCGCCGACTGCCGTGCCGGGCCCGTTCCACGTGCCGATGAGGCGATGACGGCAGCCGCCGATCACCGAGAAGAAGCCCGCGACCGCCGCACGGATCGCTTCACGCCCGTGCACCGCGGGCGCATTGCCGAAGCGGAACGCGGCATCCGGCGTCAGGAAGGCGACAAAGCCGTCGGCATCGCGGGCATCGATGGCGGCGAGCAGCCGTGCCCACCAGGCCCGATCGGGCTCGGCAGAGCTCCCGCGAGCGCCGCTCACTGCTCGCTGGCGTAATACTGCGCCAGCGCCTCGATATCGGCGTCGGTGAGCTTGGTGGTGACGAATTTCATGTTCTTCGGCTGGTCGATGCTGCCTTTCTTGAAGGCAGCCAGTGTAGCTTTCATCCAGGTCACGGGCTGGCCGGCGAGGATGCCCGCATCGTCCGCCGGGTCCTTGCCGCCACTCGAGTGACATTTCTTACAATCGCGATCCTGAATCTGCTTGCCCGCCGCGGCCTTTCCGGCGTCGAAGGGCTGCTTCAGGGGCTGATAGGGCTTGGCGGCGAAGTAGGCCGTGAGATCAGCGATCTGCGCCTCGCTCAAGTCCTTCGCCACCGTGCACATGTCCCCCTGGCGCTTGGTGTCACCCCGCTTGTAGTTGACCTTCGTGCAGGGCCGAGCCTTCGCCTTGTAGGCCTTGAGGGCGTCGCTCCCCACGACCGCAGACACTCCGGCGATCGTCGGCACGTCCTGAGCGCCGGTGACGCCGTTGGCGCCGTGGCAGTCCTGACAGGTCTCGAGAAGCTTCGGATCGGCAGCGCCGAGCGTAAGTGAAGGAAGAAGTACGAGCGCTGCAGTTGCAGCGAGAACGGCGGCTCTCATGGCTCAAGTCCCCTTTTTTGCCCGCGGTGATTCTGGCCCCCCGCAGGACGGGGGACTCCTGGCTCAGTCTAGCGGGAAATTCTGACGGTACAACGTGCCGGCCGGCACGTACGGAAAACTACCTATCTCAATTTTACCCGGCGAACGACAGACTAGCCCAAACGCCGTGAACAGGCGGGGAGGCGGTTATGAATCGGGGATCCCTCGGCTCACCTTGTGTGACACATACCGCCCGCGCCTGGCTGCCGGGTCTCACTCTCGCTGCCCTGCTCGCCGCCTGCAGCGGCAGTACCGGGTCACAAGGTCCGGCGGGCGCGATCGGCCCGGCCGGACCCCCCGGACCACAGGGTCCGGGCGCGGGAGTGGCGGCGCTCGATGTCACTACGGCGACGCAGATCACAGGCACGATCACGAGCGTCACCATCAACTCGCCGCCGGTCGTGAAGTTCTCGCTCGTCGACCAGGACGGCGTGCCGCTCAAGGGCCTGCCGGCCGCGGACATCAGCTGGGTGATCGCCAAGCTCACCCCGGGACAGAACGGCGCGGCCAGCACCTGGCAATCCTATATCTACCACACGGTCACGCCCTCGGGCTGCCCGACCGGGGTGACGAGCTGCCTGACCGCTGCCGCCACCCAGGCGACCACCGAGAGCGGCACCTCGGGGACGCTGGTCGATAACGGCGACGGCACCTACCAGTACACGTTCATGAAGGACATCACGACCGATCCGAACGTGACCTACGACGCGACGCTCACGCACCGCGTCGCCTTCGAGATCCGCGGGCTCGCACAGGCCAACAATGGCGCCTACACGTTCCAGCCCTCGACGGGCGCCACTACCGGCATCTTCAGCCGCGAGATCATCGAGCTCGCGACCTGTAACGGCTGCCACACGCAGCTGATGCTCCACGGCGGGGCCCGCGTCGAGACGCAGTACTGCGTCATGTGCCACAACCCGAGCACCACCGACCCGTACAGCGGCAATCCGCTCGACTTCAAGCAGATGATCCACAAGATCCACCAGGGCAACTCGCTCGCGAGCATCCAGACGCCGCCCGGGCTCGCCTTGACGGGCAGCGCCTCGCTGCATGCCGGCTCCAACACCACGCCGACGCTCAACCAGGGCTTCTGGATCGTCGGCTTCAGGAATTCGGTCAGCAACTTCAACACCGTGCTGTTCCCGCAGGACACGCGCAACTGCACCACCTGCCACAAGCAGAACCTGCCGGCCGCCACCGAGGCGGCCAACTACGCGGGCGTGCCCACGGTCGAGGCGTGCGGCGCCTGTCACGACGACATCAATTTCACGACCGGTGCGGGTCACAGCCCGGCGAACCTGCCCGCCGACAACACCCAGTGCGTCACCTGTCACGGGCCGACCTCGACGATCGATAACGGCCAGATCCAGGTGGCGGCGGCGCACGTTATCCCGGATGAGGTCGCGGCGACCAAGTATCAGTTCATCGTCAACAGCGTCAGCTTCACGGGAACCGCTCCCAGCATCTTCCCGGTCGTGAACTTCTCGGTCGTCGACCCGACCAATAGCAACGCCCCGTACAACATCCTGACGGACCCGACTTTCTCCGGCACAGCGTGCACCTCGGGTGCGGCACGGCTGGCGCTCGATGTCGCCTGGGAGACGAGCGACTACACCAACTGGGGCGTCACCGCGGCCCCCGCGGCGGCCAGCTGGGGCCAGCCGATGTCGCTCAACGCACTCGCCGGCGCCGGCTGTCCGGCTGGGGGAATCACTCCGGTGCAGCAGGCGGACGGGTCGTGGACGCTGACCTCGAATAAGGCACTGCCCGCCGCGCCCGCCGCCAACTGTCCGCCGGCCGGCAGCACCGCCTGCCCCGCCGTCGCCAACGTCGGCGTCGTGCTCGAAGGTCACCCGGGCGTGGTCACGACTGGACCCAGCGCTGACCGCATCCCGGTGACGACCGCCGTGGGGTACGGCAACGTGGCGGGCGGGACTGCGGTGCCGCGGCGCACGGTGGTGAACATCGCCAAGTGCGACGTCTGCCACTACCGCCTTGAGCTGCACGGCAGTAACCGCAATAACAACGTGCAGGCCTGCGTCGCCTGCCACAACCCGGCCTCGACTGACGTCAGCCAGCGCCAGACCCTGACCGCAGCGGGTGTCGACGGCCTGTGGGAGCAATCCATCAACAGCCGCTTCTTCTTCCACATGCTCCACGACGGCAGCGTGCGCGCGGCGGCCGGAGCACCGACCGTGATCTACGGCTTCGGTGGATCGACCAATAACTTCAACAACGTGGTATTCCCGGGACAGCTCAACGACTGCGGGATGTGCCACAACTCCGGCACCTACTACCCGGTGGACGACGCGGCGGTGCAGGCGACGACGTTCGACACCGGCCTGTCGAAGAATCCGGCCGATGCCACCACGCCCGGCAATCCGATCTCGACCTCCGCCAACATGGCGGTGTGCTCGGCCTGCCACTTCGACAGCCTGACCGAGCAGCACATGCTGCAGATGGGCGGCTCGACCACGGTGCTCAAAGACGCGGAAGGGCGCACCATTCCAGCCGCCGCGGTCGAGACCTGCGTGCTGTGCCACGGCAAGGGCGACCTCGCCGACGTGGCGGTGGTGCACAACATCCCGGCCGCGGATCGCTGAGCGATGCCGCTGCCCGCGGCCAGGGCTGCCCTGCTCATCGCGCTGCTCGCGGGCGCGATGAGTGCGGCTTCCGCCGCCGATCAGGGCAGCGCTCCGGCCTACAGCGCCAAGGGCGCCGACAGCTGCCTCGGCTGTCATGACGATCCGGCGCTCTTGAGTCTCTTCAAGACCAAACACGCCCGCCCGAGAGACGACCGCGGGCCGTTCGGCCATGGGGGGCTGCAATGCGAGGCCTGCCATGGCCCGGGCCGCGCGCACGTGGACGCGCGCGGCAAGCAGCCGGCGGGCATCATCGATTTCGGTCCGCACGCCCTCGCCCCGCCCGCGCGGCAGAATGCGCAGTGCCTCGTGTGCCATCAATCCAACGTCGCACACGATTGGGCCGCGAGCCGGCACGCCGCGAGCGACGTGCCCTGTGCGGCCTGCCACACGTTGCACGCGGCCCACGATCCGGTGCTCGCGACGGCGACGCAGGCCGAGGTGTGCACCAGCTGCCACCAGGCCGAGCACACCGACCTGGTCAAGCCCTCGCACCATCCGCTGCGCGAGGGAAAGATGGCCTGCAGCTCCTGTCACGCGCCGCACGGCTCGCAGGGCCCGTTCCTGCTCATCGGCAACACGGTGACGGAGACCTGCACCAGCTGCCACGCCGAGTACCGCGGCCCGTTCCTGTGGGAGCATCAGCCGGTCGCCGACGACTGCACGAACTGCCACGACCCGCACGGCTCGGCTCAGCCGGCGCTGCTGAAGACGCGGCCGCCGTTCCTGTGCCAGCAGTGTCACGAGGGCGCGGGGCATCCTTCAGTGCTCAACGGCCCGTCAGGGCTGCCGGGCGGCGCGCCGAGCGCCTTCCTCCTCGCCGGCGGCTGCGTCAACTGCCACACCCAGGTGCACGGCTCGAACCAGCCGTCGGGCCGGGCGCTGATGCGCTAGAAAGGAACGGCGTGAAACTCCTCTCAGGCCACCGCCGTCGATCGAGCGCCACGGGTGCGCTCGCACTGCTTGCCGCGGGCGCCGTACTGGCCGACAGTCCTGCGCCTGCGCCCGATACCAGCAAGTGGAAGTGCGCGAACTGCCCCTTCTTCGAGGGCTACAGCGGGGACGTCGAGGTCGGGGCGCTCTATGCCGACGGCGCGAACTTCAGCTACGGCCAGTACACGGGCATCGACCGCAGCAGTGCCTACGCCGACGTCGCGGCCGCAGGGCAGTACCGCAGCGCCGACGGCACCAACGCGAGCTTCGATCTCGAGGATCTGGGGCTCGCCTCGCGGGCAGGAACCGCGAGCGTCGGTCGGGAGGGCCGCTTCGACGTCAAGGTCGATTACGATGACATCCCCACCCGGCTCTACGATACCGGCACGACGCCCTTCCTGGGTGCCGGCGGCGGGAATCTCGCTCTCCCGGCAAGCTGGGTAGCCGCCGGCAACACCGCCGGCATGAGCGCGCTCGCCGCCACGCTCGCGCCGGTAAACATCGAGTACGACCGGCGCACCGCCTCGCTCCTCGGGTCCTACGTCGCGAGCTCTGCGTGGACGCTGCACGCCGCGTTCCGCCACGAGGAAAAAGACGGCACGGGCCTGATGAGCGGCAGCTTCCTCACCCAGGCCGCACAGCTTCCCCAGCCGATCGATTACGTCACCGATACCGTCGAGGCCGGAGCCGCCTGGGCCGATCACCGCGCGAGCCTGCGCCTCAACTACACGGGTTCCTGGTTCAAGAACGACATCGATTCGCTCACCTTCGCCAATCCTTACCTGCCGCTGGTCGCAGGCTCGACCCAGGGACGTCTGGCGCTGCCGCCGGACAACAACCTGCAGCAGCTCGCTCTCGCGGGCAACCTGCCGCTCAACTTCCTCGCGACCTCGTTTACCTACGCCGCATCCTTCGGGAGCCTGAAGCAGGACGAGGCCTTTCTGCCCTTCAGCACGCTGCCGGGCGCGACCGTTCCAACACCCGCGGCGCTCGACGGCGACGTACATCTGTCGCACTACGCGCTCGGGCTCGCCTCGCATCCGCTGCCCAGGCTCTCGCTGCGCGGCGACGCGACCTACGATGGGCGCGACGATAACACCACGCCGCTAACCCTCGCCTACGTGGTCACCGACACGTTTCCAGGCGGAGGCGCGCTGACCACGCCCCGCTACAGCGAGGACCGGACCCGCCTCGAGGGCAGCGCCGACTACACGCTCGACCGTTGGTTGCGCGTCGGCGTCGGCGGCAAGTACCTCGTCACGCACTACGGGCCCGGCCAGCTGGTCACCGACACGCGCGACACCGAGAGCTGGGCGCACGCGACGCTCGATCCGCTCGCCGGACTCACCTTCACGCTCAAAGGCGGCAATGCCTCGCGCAAGACCTCGGGTTTCATTGTCTCGGCATTGCCGGCGGCGGAGAACCCGCTCGTCTGGGCCTACGACTACGCGCCTCGGGACCGCGAGTTCTTCGCGGCGACCGGCTCGTGGCAGGCGACCGCGGCCCTCACCTGGTCGGTGGAAGGATTCTTCGCCAACGATGACTACCGTCTGTCGCAGCTCGGCCTGCAGAGCGTGCACGAGCGGCGTGCCTCCACCACCCTCGCCTGGGCGCCGCGCGAGACTCTCAGTGCCTACATCGATGGCGGCTATCAGCGCATGGACATGCTCCAGAATGGCTTCACCGGAGCGTTCACGGCACCCTGGCAGGTCGGCGACTCCGAGCACTTCTGGAACGTAGGCGCAGGCGGCCAGTGGGCGGTTGCCGCGCGCTGGACGCTCGCCCTGGACTACCTGCACGCGCCCTCCTACGGTGATTTCAACACGCAGGTGGGTGGGCTGGCCGAGCCCTTCCCGCAGAACTGGAGCCGCCTCGACAGCGTGCGGCTCGATCTGCGCTACCAATGGACGCACGCGGCACAGCTGCACCTGCGCTTCATCCACGAGAAGTACGATTCGAGCGACTGGGCCCTGGGCGATGTCGGGCCCGGCACCATCCCGGACCTGCTGGCGCTCGGCGTGCTACCCTGGGCGCACGACGTGAACCTCGTGGCCCTCACCTTCCGTTACCAGTTCGGTCCGGCCGGCAACCCGCCGCCGCCCTGACGCATCGTCCGGTCGCCCGTCATCGACGCTTCCAACAGCCTCGCGGTCTCACCTCGCCTCGGGAGTCGGCCGCGTGAGGACGCGGCCGATCCGGAGGTAGCCGTTCCGGACTATCTCGCGCAGACCTACACCTGGGCCTACCTGCATCCGCGGGCCGTGCGGCTGCTCGACCGCGAGCTCGTGGTCAACGCGATCCTGTGGGGCAACTACGCCCGCCTGGTGCGCGCCGCGTGCGCGCACTTCCGCCCGGGCGAGCACGTGCTGCAGGCCGCCAGCGTCTACGGGACGCAGCCCTTGAGGCTGGCCGATCACCTCGGCCCGGCCGGCCGGCTCACGGTCATCGATGTCTCGCGGCTGCAGGTCGAGCACCTGCGCGCCAAGCTCGCCACGCGGACCAACGCCAGTGTCAGGCTGGCGGATGCCACGGCGCCGGGCGGCGAGAGCTACGACGGTGTGTGCTGCTTCTTTCTCCTCCACGAGATGCCGGACGGCTACAAGCGCCGCGCCGTCAATGCGTTGCTCGCACGGCTGAAGCCCGGCGGGCGAGCGGTGTTCGTCGACTACGCCCGTCCGCGCTGGTTTCACCCGTTGCGGGGACTGATGTGGCTCGTGAACCGCTGGCTCGAGCCCTTCGCCGCGAGCCTGTGGCGCAATCCCATCCCGAGCTTTGCCGACCAGGCCGACCACTTCCAGTGGACCGAGCGGCGGTTGTTCCTCGGGCTCTATCAGGTCGTGGTCGCCCGGCGGCGCGCGCCCGGGAGGCGCCGCTGCGCGCAATTGCGCTATGCTGCTCCGATCCCTGAGCGCAACCCACCGGCCCCGTGACTGCAACTTCACATCCCCCCGACCGCCCCTCGCCGGCACTGGCCGGACTCGGGCCCGGCGTCACTGCGAAGCGTCTGTTCCTCTCCACGCGGCCCGCCTTCTACACTGCCTCGGTGCTGCCGGTCTTCGTCGGCACGGCCTGGGCGGCGGCGGCGACCCGCCACGTCGACTGGCTGCTCCTCGCCCTGGCGCTCGCCGCCACGGTGTTCGCGCATGGCGCGACCAACGTCTACAACGACGTCGGCGATGACGTCATCGGCGCCGACGAAGGCAACAGCGGGCGCATCTATCCCTACACGGGCGGATCGCGCTTCATCCAGACCGGGCTGCTCACCCGCACCGAGATGGCGCGCCTCGCCCTCGCTCTGGCCGTGGCGGCGCTCATCGTCGGTTGCGTGCTGACGCTGCTGCGCGGCCCCGGCGTGGTGCTGCTCGGGCTCGCCGGGCTCGCGCTCGGGATCCTCTACTCGATGCCGGGCATACAGCTCTCCGCACGCGGCGTCGGCGAGCTCGCGGTCGCCGTGGGCTTCGGGCCCTTGCCGGTTCTCGGCGCCGTCTGGCTGCAGGGCGCCCCGATCAGCCCCGGGGCAGTACTGATATCGCTCCCGGTGGGCGCCTGGGTGACGGCCATCCTGCTGATCAATGAAGTGCCAGACCTCGAGGCGGATGCACGCGCGGGCAAGCGCACGCTCGTCGTGCGCTTCGGTGCGGGCGGCGCCCGCGCCATCTATCTCGGCCTGACAGCCCTCGCGCTGGCTGCCAGCGTTGCCGCAGTCGCAATCGCCGCGCTGCCGCTCTGGTACGCCCTGCCGGCCGCGGCTCTTGCGCTCGGCGGCGCCATGGCCGCCCGCGGCATCAGCGTCGAATCCGCCGGCCGCCCGCGGCTCAGGAAGAGCATCGAGCTCACCTTAGCCGTGCACGCGCTCGGCAGCATCACGCTCTGTCTGGCGATTCTCGCGCACCGCTTCGCCTGAGTCAGGCGCGCATCTCACCGAGTACCCGCGCCAGCACGTCGTCAGCGGTTGTGTCCGCGTCAACGACCCGAAGATTCTCCGCGGCACTGACCGGCTCGAAGCGCGCCTCCTGCAGGCTCAGCACGGCGCGGTCGGCCTCGGAGGCATCGGTGCCGGCCGCCGAGCGCGCCGCGACGCGCGCCTCGAGCACCGCGGGCGGAGCATGGCAGTGCACCACCCACAAAGGAGCAGCCTGTTCCGCCGCCAGCGCGGCGAGCTGCGCGCGCTGATCCCGGCGCTGGAAGGTGGCATCGACGATCACCGAAAGCCCGCCGGCCAGAGTCTCGGCCGCGCAGGCACGCAGCCGCGCGTAGGTCGCAACGCTCATCGCATCGGCATAAAGACCCCGACCGAGGCCGGAGCCCGAGCGTTCTCGCACATCGAGCCCGGCGATGCGCCGGCGCTCGATATCGGAGCGCAGGTGCACCGCACCGAGCGCGGCCGCGAGCTGTCGGGCAAGCCAGGTTTTTCCCGAGCCGGCCAACCCGCACATGAGGATGAGCGGCGGCCGCTCGTACGCGAGCCGCTCGCGGGCCCACGCGAGGTAGCGGCTGTGCTCATCGCGCGCCAGCCGCAGCGCTGCGACCTTCGCCCGCACGAGTGCCCGGTGAATCCCGTAGAGCCGCAGCAGACGGCAGGCCGGGTAATCGCCGCCCTCGAAGAGGTAGCCGCCGAGAAACGCCTGTGCCTGCGCCGTGCAGCGCCGCACGCCGAGATCCATGTGGAGGAAGGCGATCTCCTCGGCGACGTCGATCCAGCGAAAGGCCGGCTCGAACTCCATGCAATCGAAGGCGACCAGCCGGCCACCGTAGCGCACGATGTTGCCGACGTGCAGGTCGCCGTGACATTCGCGCACGTGGCCCGCCGTGCGGCGGCTCTCGAGAGCACCCATGTCGGCCGCGAGCCGTTCCCGGTACGGGTCCGCGAGCGCACGTACTGCATCGTCGGCGCCGAAGACTTCAGCGGCTCGCTGACACTCGGTGAGATTCGTGAGCAGCGCCGCCCGTATCGACTCCGCGCGGCCCCACGGCTCACCGACATCGACGCGCGGCAACTGCTGGTGCCGGCGCGCGAGCTCCCGGCCGAACTCCGCCAGCTCCTCAGGCGCGGCGCCTCCGCGCTCGAGCAGCGAGCCGAGCTCGTCGGCGGCGCGGAATTGGCGCATGCACACGGCATGGTCGACGACCTCTCCGTGGCCTGCGATCCGGGCGGCGCCGTTGTCGAGCGTCACTGCACGGACATCGAGATAGAGCTCGGGCGCGAAGCGGCGATTCAGCCGCAGCTCTTCCGCGCAGAAGAACGCGCGCCGCTCGCGCGAGCGCAGGTCGACGAACGGATACTGCACCGGCCGCTTGATCTTGTAAGCGAGCTCGCCGGTGAGGAACACCCACGAGATGTGGGTTTCCACGAGCTGCACTGCCGCCACCGCATGCGGGTAGGCTTCGGGGCGCAGCAGCGCCGTCAGATGGGGCGGCAGGTTTGAGGGCGAGACCACGGTGACGTCGCAGTACGAATAGGCGATTATCCACGCGCTCCATGGATGATCGCACGCCACTGCTGATCTACGACGGTGACTGTGGGTTCTGCGGCTACTGGGCGCGCTACTGGCAGAAGCTCACCGGTGACCGCGTCCGCTACCAGCCGTACCAGGAGGTGGCGGCGCAGTATCCGGCGATCCCGCTCGCCGACTACCAGCGCGCGGTTCAATATCTCGCCCCCGACGGACGGCGCTCGAGCGCCGCGGAGGCGAGCTTCCTCACGCTGAGCCACGCGCCCGGGAAGGGCCTGTGGCTTTCGCTCTACCGCAGGCTCCCCGGCTTCGCCGCCCTCGCGGAGTGGGCCTACGCCTTCATCGCCCGGCACCGTCCGGCCTTTTACCGCATCAGTCTCTTACTCTGGGGCCGGGATTACGGGCCGCCGCGCTACGAGCTCGTCCTGTTCCTCTTCCTGCGCCTCTTCGGGCTGATCTATCTCGCGGCGTTCGTGTCCTTCGCCGTGCAGGCTCAGGGCCTCATCGGCAGCCATGGCATCCTGCCGCTCGCTGAGTTCCTCGACGCGGTCCGTCACGCCGCCGGCTGGGAGCGTTTCTACCTCATGCCGACGGTGTTCTGGTGGAACGCCGGCGACGCTGCCATCCAGGCGGTGTGCTGGGGCGGTGCGGGACTCGCCCTGCTGCTGGCGCTGAATCTCGTGCCGCGGCTCAGCCTGCTACTCCTTTATATCCTGTATCTGTCGCTGCTGTACGCCGGTCAGACCTTCATGACCTACCAGTGGGACACTTTCCTGCTGGAGACCGGCTTTCTTGCCCTGCTCGCGGGCTTCGCTCCCACCACGGGAGTCTGGCTGCTGCGCTGGCTGCTGTTCCGCTTCATGTTCATGTCGGGCGTGGTGAAGCTCCTCTCCGGCGATCCGAGCTGGCGGAACCTGTCGGCGCTGTCCTACCACTTCCTCACTCAGCCGCTGCCGACCCCACTCGCCTGGTACGCCGCGCACCTGCCACCCGCGGTGCTGACCTTGGCTACCGGCGGCACCTTCGTCATCGAGCTCGGACTGCCGTTTCTGATTTTTGCTCCACGGCGCCTGCGCTTCTCGGCCGCCGCAGGTCTCCTGCTGCTGCAGAGCTGCATCGTGCTTACCGGCAACTACAACTGGTTCAACCTGCAGACTATGTTGTTGTGCCTGCCCCTGTTCGACGACGCGGCCGTCGCGCGCCTCGTGCCGCAGCGGCTGCGGTCCCGGCTGTCGCTGCGCAAAGCCGCACCGCAGCCGCGCACGGCGGCGCGGATCGCGGTCGGCGCCAGCGCCGTGCTGCTCGTGTTCTGCAGCCTCATCGAGATGGACCTGCGCTTCGGCGGCAATCCGCCCGCGGCGGCGCGTAGCGTCGATGCGTTCATCGAGCCGCTACACCTGACGAGCCCCTATGGCCTGTTCGCCGTCATGACGACCCGGCGCAACGAGATCGTCATCGAGGGCTCGAGCGACGGCGTCGAGTGGCGCGAATATGAATTCCGCTACAAGCCCGGCAGTCTGTCGCGGCGCCCGCCGTGGAACATCCCGCACCAGCCGCGACTCGACTGGCAGATGTGGTTCGCCGCGCTCGATGACCCGCAGCGCCTGCGGTGGTTCTGGCTGTTCCTCGAGCGGCTCCTGCACAACGAGCCGGCGGTCACCGCGCTGCTCGCGGCGAATCCGTTTCCCGACAAGCCGCCCCTCTACGTGCGCGCCAAATTCTACGAGTACACATACAGCGAGACGAGCGCGAAGGCTCGCGGGCAGTGGTGGGAGCGGCGCCTGCTCGGACTATACTTTCCCGAGGTCCGGCTGAAGGCCGACGAGCCGGTGCACTGAACGCGCGCACGAAAGTCCTCGCCTGGCAAATCCTCCCGCACTGCCCTGCGACGAGCTCGCGATCCGCTCGCATCCGAGCGTGCCCGCCTGCGCGAGCGCCCGGTACTGGGTGCTGGCGGTGGCGGTGCTCGGATCCACCCTGGCGTATGTCGATGAGTCGGTGGTCAACGTCGCCTTGCCCGCCATCGAGGCGGCGTTGCGCACCACGCTGCCGGCGATGCAATGGGTGATCAACGCCTACACGCTGTGCATGTCGGCGCTGCTGCTGATCGGCGGCGCCGCCGCGGATCGCTTCGGCCGCCGGCGCATGTTCGTCATCGGAACCGCCGTGTTTGCTCTCGGCTCGCTCGGCTGCGGCCTGGCTCCGGGCGTCGCGATGCTGCTCGCCGCCCGCGTCATCTCCGGCGTCGGCGCGGCGCTCCTCGTCCCCTGCTCGCTCGCGCTCATCAGCGCGGCCTTCGGAGAGAAGGAACGTGGAGCCGCCATCGGAATCTGGTCGGGCGCGGCGGCAGTCGCCGGCGGCGCCGCTCCACTGCTCGGCGGCGGGCTGCTCGATCACTTCTCCTGGCGGATGATCTTCCTCGTCAACCCGCTGCTCGCGATACCGGCGCTGTGGATCGCGTTGCGCCGCGTGCCCGAGAGCCGCGATGCAGAGGCGCCCCCCGGCGTCGACTGGCTGGGGAGCCTGATGGCGTTCGCCGGGCTCGGGATTCTCGTCTACGGGCTGATCGCCTCCTCGGATCTCGGCTGGAGCCATCCGGCGGTGGTGGCCTCGCTCGCCCTGGGCGCGGCACTGCTCGTCCTGTTCGTGGTCACCGAGCGAGGCAGCCGCACGCCGATGATGCCGCTGGAACTCTTTCGCTCGCCCACCTTCAGCGGCATCAACCTGTTGACGCTGCTCCTCTACGGCGGGCTCGGCGGCGGGTTTTTCTTCCTGCCGTTTCTCCTGATCCAGGCACGCGGCTATTCCGCCACGGCGGCCGGCGCGGCCTACCTTCCCTTCACGGTGATCCTCAGCCTCTTGTCGCGCTGGTCGGGCGGCCTGATCGACCGCTTCGGCGCGCGCGGCCCGCTCATCATCGGACCCGCGATCGTGGCGGGAGGCTTTGCGCTGCTCGCGATCAGCCGCCAGCCCTACTGGACCGTCCTCGTGCCGATGGTGGTGCTCGGACTCGGTATGGCCGTCACGGTGGCACCGCTCACCACGGCGGTGCTCAACGCCGTGCCGACGCATCGCACCGGCGTCGCTTCCGGGATCAACAACGCGGTCGCCGCGGTCGGGAGCCTGCTCGTCATCGCGGTGCTCGGCAGCGTCGCCGTGGGCTCCATGTCCCGCTCCCTCGAGCGGCAGCTGGCCATTGCGGCTGCGACGCCGCAGGTACGGCAGGCCGTCGAGGCCGCACGCGGTGGATTCGTCATCCCGCCGCCCAGCGAAGGCCTCTCCGACGCGGAGCACCGCCAGACCCACGCGATCGTCGCCGCCTCGATCGACGAGACGGTGCGGATGGCACAGTGGGTGGCGGCCGCGCTGGCGCTCGCCGGCGTGTTGACGGCGGCCGGCACGTTGCCGCGGCGGCGGGCGCCGCGCAGCTAGCTGTGGAGTCGAACGCCCGCCGAGGGTATGTGGGCCTCGAAAATGACTCGACCCCACGATAGTTAGAAAACCCTCTAATCATGGCCCCTTGAGGCCCTCAATCAGGGGGTCCCGGGTCCAAATTCGATGACTTTCTAACAATGCGGCCGGAAAGCATTTCCGGGAACCCTCACACGCACCTCAGCTTCCCTCCCCGATCAACGCTGGCGCGGCTCGAGGATCGTCGTGATGGTGACGCCCTGCTTCAGCGTCAGGGTGACCGGGGTGCGCTCGGCGATGTCGGCCAGGCGCGCGCGCTGAGCCTCGTCGAGCTCACCCTCGAGCCGCAACCGCCGCGTCATCGTGCGTTGCTCCCCTTGCTTCTGGAAGAGCACGTCGACGTGCGCCGCGCGCAGCGACCAGGTCTTGCGCTCGGCGTACATGCGCAGCGTGATCGCGGTACAGGCCGCCAGCGCCGCGCACAGCAGCTCGTGCGGGGCGGGGCCGGTGTCCTTGCCTCCGAGACCCGGTCCCTCGTCGGAGGTGAGCGGATGATGGCCCGCCATGAGCGCGGTCGTGTAGTTGATCGTGCCGATGTCCGCCGTCGCACGCGCCATGCCGTTCTCCGCGCTCGGACCTGCGAGCCCCAAGTCTGGCAGGCACCGCGTTAGAATGCGATTCCCCGAGGAGTCCCGCATGCCCGACCTGGCCGTACCCGTCGACACCACCGATCACACGCTCGGTCCCGAGCACGCGCCGGTCGTCGTGGTCGAATACGGCGACTTCGAGTGCCCGACCTGCAAGCAGGCGGCGCCGACCGTGCGCCTGCTGCTGGAGCGCTACGCGAGCCGCGTGCGCTTCGCCTTCCGGCATTTTCCGCTCGAGCAGGCACACCCCAACGCGCTGGCGGCAGCCGAGGCGGCCGAGAGCGCCGGCGAGCAGGGTAAATTCTGGGAGATGCACGATCTGCTGTTCGCCAACCAGGAGCACCTCTCTGGCAAACACCTGCGCTCGTACGCCGAGCGGCTCGGGCTCGACATGGCGCGCTTCACCGCGGAACTGGACGATCACGTCTACACGCAGCGGATCCGCGAGCACCAGGACAGCGGGCGGCGCAGCCACGTGCGCGGCACGCCCGGTTTCTTCGTCCAGGGGCGGATTCAGGACGTGTCGTTCGGCCTCGAGCGGCTGTTCGATGCCGTGGGTGCGGCACTGAAACGATGACGGGAGCATGAGCCGGGCGGTGCGCAAAGGCCGGCGGCTAATCCATAGGAACCGCGATCGACTTGGGAACCGCGGCAGCGGTGACTGCATCGCGCAGCGGGTGCGTTCGCTCCGGCCGTTCTGTGCGCCACCAGGGCTCGGGGTCCCGGCCGTGTGAGGGCTCGACCGCCTCGCCGAGGCGCGGCATCAGGAGCTGCGCACCGGTCGCAGGCGCGAGCCGGAGCAGCGTCTCGGCCGGCTGATCCCAGGGGTGCATCGCCAGCGCAAAGGTGCCCCAGTGAATCGGCAGAAACGCCCCGCCCCCGAGGAGCGCGTGCGCCTTGAGCGCGTTCTCGGGACCCAGGTGCATGTCGCCCCACGCGGGATGCCACGCCCCCACTTCAAGCATGGTGAGGTCGAAGGGCCCGAGCCGCTCGCGGATCTCGCGATATTCGGTCGTGAGGCCGGTGTCGCCGCTGAAAAACACCGCGTGACGCGCCGAGCGAACGACCAGCGAGGACCAGAGCGTCGTGTTGCGCGTCTTGATCGTGCGTCCGGAGAAGTGCTGCGAGGGCGCGGCGGTGACCGTCAGGTCCGCATTCGGCAGCGAATACGACTGCCACCAGTCGAGCTCGACGATGCGCTCAGGTGCTATGCCGAAGGCCTCGAGGTGCGCTCCGACGCCGAGCGAGGTCACGAACGGGACGGTGTGCTTTCTCAGCTGCCGGATGGTCGGATAGTCGAGGTGGTCGTAGTGATCGTGCGAGATGACGACGAGGTCGATGGGCGGCAGCGAGCGCAGCGGGACCGGCACCGGCTGGAACCGCTTCGGTCCGATGAACCGCGAGGGCGAGGCCCGCGGTCCCCACACCGGGTCGGTGAGCACGCGCAGCCCGTCGATCTCTATCAACACCGTCGAGTGGCCGAGCCAGGTGGCACGCAGCCCGCTTCCCGGCGGTTTCGACCAGGTATCCAACGGGCTCACCGCCGGCAGCGGCCCGGGCGGCACCCGCCGCACGCCGCCGCACAGAAACTCGCGCAGGGTCGGAATCGGCGCGTTCGCATCGCGCAGCCCCGGCAGGATCGGGTGCAGATTGCGGAAGGTGTCCTCCGCCCAGCGGGCCGAGGCCTTGATGCGCTCGAACCGCGAGCCTTCGGGTCTTCGTCCCAGGGATCTCATGAGCTCCATCATACCGGGAGAGACGAATGAGCCCCTGCCGTCAGTCTTTGTGCTCAAATACTCGCGCTCCCGAGCCTTGCCGGAGATTCGCCATGGAAAGCCCCGCTGTGAACGAGTCAGGCGTCGTGCGCATCGCCTCGAGTCATACGGTCGCCGAGACCGTGGCCCGCCTCGAGGGGCTTCTCCGGGAGCGCGGCGTCATGGTCTTCGCGCGCATCGACTTCAGCGGCGACGCCGCACGCGCGGGACTTACCCTGCGGCCGGAGCAGATGCTGGTCTTCGGAAATCCAAAGGCCGGCACGCCGCTCATGCAGGCCGAGCCCGCCGCCGGCCTCGATCTGCCCATCAAGGCGCTGGTGTTCGAGGATGCCGCCGGCAAGACCTGGGTCGCCTGGAACGATCCGCACTACATCGTGCGGCGTCACGGCCTGCCGGCATCGCTCGCGGCCAACCTCGCCGCGGTCGTGCCGTTGATCGAGCGCGCCGCTCAGCCGAACGCGAGGTAGATCCCGTAGCTGGCGACCACCAGCACGAGAAACGCGCACAGCAAGAGCTCGGTGCGCACGCTCGAGGCGTCGTGGACCGTGGCGTCGTCGATGAGGCGCGTGGTGCGCACGAAGCGCACCGTCGAGAGCACCACCAGCGCGATGCCGCCGAAGATGAGCGCCAGCCCGTCGTAGCGCCCGCCCCTGCCCGAGAACTTCACCAGCTGCGCGGGGCGCTCGTTGAGCGCCCCGGCCGCGATCGCGAGCAGGAACAGGTTGAACTTCTCGATCACGAAGCCGAAGGCGATCATCGCCAGGCCGGTGCGCACCCAGGCGAGAAACGTGCGTTCGTTCGCCGCGTGCTCGCGGTAACTCGTGATCATTGCGATCCTCCGTTGCTATCGATGGGAGCACAGTTGGTGCGGCCGGACAGCGCACAGTCCTCGAGCCGCGTGGAGTGCCCGAGCAGCTTCACGAGCGCGAGACCGAGCAGGATCAGAGCGAGTGCCACCAGGAGCCCGATCACCGCCGCGCGGCGCGACGGCGGCTCGTGCCGGTCCTGCGGCCCCTCAGGCATGAATGCGCCTCATGGCCGGATCGTATAGCGGCCGCGCCGAGACCACGGCCGGATAGAGCCTGCCGGCGATCTCGACCTGCCATTCCCCGCCCGCGAGATACGCCTCATCGACCGTCACCTTCGGCTCGATCATCGCGAGCCCGACGGCGCCGCCCAGGGTGTGGCCGTAGGACGCGGCGCGCACGTAGCCGACCGCCACCCCGTCGCGGCGCACGATCTCGGCGTGAAACATGAGGGGCTCGGGATCCTTCACCAGCACCTGCACTAGGCGGCGCTTGAGCGGACCGGCGGCTTTCTGCGCGAGCACCGCCTCCCTGCCGATGAAGCCCTCCGGCTTCTTCAGGTCCAGCGCGAAGCCGAGGCCGACCTCGTAGGGGACGTCGGTGTTGTCGATGTCGTGGCCGTAGTCGCGGTAGCCCTTCTCCATGCGCAGGCTCCCGAGCGCCTTGAGCCCGGCGAGCTTGAGTCCCCGCTCGCGTCCCGCCGTAACCAGGCGGTCGTACACATGGGTCGCCTGCTCGGCCGGCACGTACAGCTCGTAGCCGAGCTCGCCCAGGTAGGTGATGCGGATGCACAGCACGCGCGCGAAGCCGATGTCGATCTCGCGCGCGGCGCGGAACGGGAAGGCTTGGTTCGAGAGATCGGCGCTGGTCAGCTTCTGCAGCAGCGCGCGCGAGCCCGGCCCCTGCACGTTGAGCTGCCCGTAGGCGGAAGTCACGTCGGTGACGCAGGCATGCGCATCTGCGGGAATGTGGCGCCACATCCAGGTCTCGGCGTGCCGCACCATGGTATCGGTCACCACCACCAGGTAACGGTCGTCACCGAGCTTGGTGACGGTGAGGTCGGCCTCGAGGCGTCCGGTCTCGTTCAGCCACTGCGTGTAGGTGATGACCCCGGCGGGGCCGTCGACCTGATTGGCGGAGATGCGATTCAGGCTCCTTCCGGCATCGCGCCCCTGCACCAGAAATTTCCCCATGAACGACATATCCATGAGGATCACGCTCTCGCGCGCGGCGCGATGCTCCTCGCGCCAGCGCGCAAACCAGCTCGGGCGCCCCCAGGTCAGCGGTCCGGCGTCGGGCGTGGTCCCGGGCTCGCCGTACCAGGCGGGGCTCTCCCAGCCGCTCACCTCGATGAAGTGCGCGCCGGCCGCCGCGAGCCGCTCGTGGAAGGGCGACTTGCGCACGCCCCGCGCGGTCGTGAGCGACATGAAAGGATAGTGGCACTTGTAGACCAGACCGAGCGATTCGACGGTGCGCTCGCGCCGGTACTCGGGGTTGGTCTGCGTCGGATGCAGCCGATCGATGTTGAAGCCGGTGACGTCGACGTCGGGGTGGCCGGTCACGATCCAGTGGGCGAGCACCCGCCCGAGGCCGCCGCCGGTCAGCACCCCGATGGAGTTGAGCCCGGCCGCCACGAAGTAACCCGCGAGCTCCGGCGCTTCCCCGACGATGGGGCGCAGATCCGGCGTGAAGCTCTCCGGACCGCAGAAGAAACGCTTCATGCCGACCTCCTGCGTGATCGGCACGCGCGACATGGCACGCTCGAGGAACGGCGTCATGCGCTCCCAATCGGGCGGCAGCTCGCCGAAGGAGAAATCCCCCGGGATCCCCTCGACCTTCCACGGCGCACACACCGGCTCGAAGAGCCCGACCATGAGGCCGCCGCCCTCCTCGCGGTAATAGCCGTAACAGCCCGGATCCTCGAGCACCGGCATGTTCGGCGGCAGATCCCGGATGGGCTCGGTGATGAGGTAATAGTGCTCGGCGGCCTGATTGGCGATGGTGACGCCGCTCGCCGCGCCGAGCTGGCGTGCCCACATCCCGGCGCAGTTGACGACGATCTCGGTGCTGATGTCGCCGTGCGCGGTACGCACACCGCTGACGCGCCCGCGCGAGCGCAACACGGCGGTGGCGGCCAGCCCCTCGATGATCCTGACACCCCTCTGGCGTGCACCCTTGGCGAGCGCCATGGTGACGTCCACGGGATTGACGCGGCCGTCCTCCTTCACATAGAAGCCGGCTTCGATGTCGTCGACGCGCGCGAGCGGAAAGAGCTCGAGCACCTCGCGCGGCGAGAGCTCCTCGACGTTGACACCGCAGTAGCGGTTGAAGGCCGCGACGCGCCGGTACTCCTCCAGCCGGTCCCGGTCGGAGGCGACCTCGATGAAGCCGATCTGCGCCAGTCCGGTCGACTGGCCGGTCTCGGCCTCGAGACGCCGGTAGAGATCGCGCGAGTACTTGCGCATCTCGGTCGAGGTCTCGGAGGTCGAGCCGAAGGTCACCATCAGGCCCGCGGCGTGCCAGGTGGTGCCGGAGGTCAGCCGGTCGCGCTCGAGCAGCACCACGTCCTTCCAGCCCATCGCCGCCAGGTGGTAGGCGACGGAGGTGCCGATGATGCCGCCCCCGACGACCACCACGCGGGCGTGGGAGGGAATTGCAGCGGGCGGATCGGCGTTCACGCCCTCTACATCTTGCCGAATCGGTAGCTCAGACGCACGCCGTAGACCCGCGGCTCGTTGACGGTCTGGCGCAGGTCGAAATTACCGGTATTCGTATAGAGGATCGCGTTCTTGTTCGTGAGGTTGGTGACGTAGAGCTCCGCCAGCCAGCGCTCGCCGCCGGCGGGTTGCAGCCCGAAACGCACGTTCATGAGCGTGTACGCCGGCTGCAGCATGCGCGGGAAGCCGTTCGAGCCGACCACATGCAGGTCATCCCACATGTCGCCCTTGTGCGCGATGTCGAACTGGCCGTAGCCGCTCAGCCGCGCGCTGAGCGGGTGCTCGTAGCGCACATTGGCGCTGTAGCTGAAGTAGGGCACGTACGGCAGCCGCTCGCCGACGTTGGCCTCGAACGTGGCGTAATGGCTCGAGATCAGATGCGAGTCGGTGTAGCTGCCGGAGGCCTGCAGTGCCCAGTTCTCGTTCACCTTATAATCGACGTTGGACTCGGCGCCGTAGATGCGCGCCTCGCCGACGTTGGCGTTGAAGCTGCTCGACGGGCAGATGTTGATGTCGTAGATCAGCGTCTGCAGATCCTTCCAGTCCATGTAGTAGGCCGCGCCGTTCCACAGCAGCCGGCCGTTCAGGCTGGTGGTCTTCCACCCGATCTCGTAGTTATTGAGTGTGTCGGGCACGTACTCCGGCGGCACGCCGTTCGCATAGCATCCGGGAGGATCGCCGGAATTGGCGCCACCGTCGCGGAATCCCTGGGCCCAGTCGGCGTACAGCATCACCGTGTCGGTGACCTTGTAGTTCATACCGAGCTTGCTGTCCCACTTGTGCGAGGAGCCCTGCGACAGGGCCGGCGTGGTGGCGTCGTAGGCGAACTGTCCGTAGGGACTGTAGTACTTGAAGTCGGAGTGGAAATGCACCGTGCCCGCTTCGACATTGAGCTTACTGGTGATGTCGTAGCTGATGTCGGCGAATTCGGTGGTCTGCAGGTAATCCGAGCGCGTGGTATAGGCGTACCACTGTCCCGGCGGGAGCGAGGAGCCGGTGGTCCCGTAGTAGTAGTTCTCGTATTGAAACGCAGCGCCGTCGGTCCTGAGTCCCGGCATGAAATAGGTGCTGCCGGAGTTCTGGTCGCGGGTCTTCTCCCAATAGAGCCCCCCCAGCCAATGAAAGCGCCCGCCCGGCTTCGACACCAGCCGCAGCTCGTCCGACCAGCGCTCCGGGTTCGTGTGGTACTCGTAGTACTGCAGCGGCGGGTTGCAGCCGGTGAACGGCGTGCCGCCGTAGGTCGGATCGCTCAGACAGGTGAAACCCTCCTGAGCCCCGCCCAGGTAGTTCTCCATGTACTGCGAGTACTCGTCCCAGCGGCGCGTCGGCAGGTCCCAGTAGGTGCTCGCGAACACCAGATCGGCGATGCCGACGTCGCCGTCGACGTGCAGCTGCCCTATCTTCGCCTGATTGCTCAGCGCCTGCGGGCCGAAGCGCTCGACCGTCAGCGGGGCGAGCCCGGGAACCTGGTCCCAGGCGCCGTCGGAGGACATGCGCTGATAATCGTAGCTGAAGAGCGCGCTCCACTTCTCGCTGAAGACCGCCTTGAGGGCGATGCGCCCGCCCTCCTGGTGCTCGCGGTTGTAGCCCTCGCGCGCCCACTCGGAGTTGTCCGAGACCGCACCGTTCACCCAGGTGCGCGTAGTCAGCTGATTGGTGATGAAGCCGCCGTGCGAAGCGCTGAACGCGGATGCGCGCAGGCCGAGCACGCCGTCGATCAGCGGAATATTGACGAATCCCTCGTAGGTCCAGTTCTGCTGCGCGCTCTGGATCTGGCCGCCGTCGAAATCGGCACCGCCGCTGAACGCGTTCACGTCGGGCTTGTTGGTAATGTAACGGACCGCGCCCGCCATCGAGCTGGCGCCGAAGGTCGTGCCCTGTGGGCCGTTCAATACCTCGATGCGCTGAATGTCGTACAGGTGCAGGTCGGGTTCCACCCCGAACCAGCTGAGCGAGCTGTCATCGAGGAAGAAGCCGGTCGCGGAGGTGTTCGCGTAGTTCGGGTTGCTGCCGTCGGAGACGCCACGCATGAAGAAGGTCTGCGTCCCCGGGCCGATGCTGATGAAGGAGATCGATGGGACCTTGGTCGCGTAGTCGGCGAACTCGACGATGCCGAGGTTCTGCACGTCCTTCTGCGTCAGCACGTCGATGCTGATCGGAACGTCCTGCAGGTTCTCGGCGCGCTTGCGCGCCGTGACTACGATTTCCGCCAACCCACCCGCGGCGGAACTCTCCGCGGCCGGCGCGGCATCGAGCGCCTGCGCGCCGCTCCAGGATCCGGTCCCGGCCAGAGCCGCGGCGACCGCGAGGCCGATCCTCGAGGGCATGGCCGGCGCAGGCGGCACGCCGCTGCGCGAAAGCAGAAGGATGCAAGAATCGCGGTTTTCAGCTGAACGCATCGGACGCCCTCCCCGCCTTTTTATGTCACGGCCGCGATACTACCCGCCGCGCGCCGGAATCATCCTTCGAGCACGAGTCCCCAGTCAAACGCTCGTTCAATAATCATGGCCCAAGGGCGTTGCCGGCTCAATTACCCGAAGCGCTCGAGGCAGGCGCCGAGCGCCAGGCGCAATGGCTCGAGCTCATTTTCAAAATGCCGCCAGTAGCCCACGGCCTGGGTATAGATCGGCCGGCGCACCTGCTCGGCGCTCGGCGTGCGCACCGGACGCGAGGTTTCATGAAAGTTGAGGCAGGCCGGCTCGAACGGCAGCCCACAATGCTCGAGCAGCCGGCGGATGCTCGCTTCCGGATCGCGCACCAGCTCCTCGTATTGAACGTGCAGGACCTTGCCCGGTAGAGCCGCGTCCCAGTGATCCATCAGCGACAGGTAGCAGCGGTAGTACCGCCCGAGATCCTCGAGATCGTAGCTGAAGGTCTGGCCGGAGGCGAAGTGCTGCTTGAAGGTGCTGAAGCATGCATCCATCGGATGCCGCCGCGCATCGACGATGGTCGCATGCGGCAGGATGGCCTGAATCAGGCCCACATGACTGAAGTTATTGGGCAGCTTGTCGGTGAAATGCGCGCGTCCGCGCCGTAGCGGCGCGGTTTCGGCGACATAGCGGCTGCCGAGCGCCGCGAGCTGCGCGACGGATGCGCCCCCGACCGCTTCGGGGTAGCCGTCGCGGTTCGGCGCCTGGTCCTCGAACGCGCGCACCAGGTTGATGATGTTCGGCAGTTCCATCGTGCCATCCACCCGCGAGTGGCTGGCGAGAATCTGCTCGATGAGCGTCGAGCCGGAACGCGGCAGGCCGACGATGAAGATCGGGGCGCTGCTCGGGTCGCCGCCGCCGGCATGCGCCGCGAAGAACGCGGTGCTGAAAAAGGCGCGAATGCGCGCCGCGCGCCGCTCGAAACCCTCGATGTCGAAGGGTGCGTCGCGGCGGCGCAGCGCGTTGCCCTGCGCATAGGAAGCGAACGCCTGGGGGTACCGGCCGTGCTGCTCGAGAGCCCTGCCAAGGGCAAAATAGAGCTGTGCGTCTCCCGGGCGGGCGCGTCCCGCACGCTCCCGGTCTGCGATCAGCCGCTGCATGGCGGCGACCTCGTCGTCGTCGAAGGAATAGCTCTTCAGGTCAGCGAGGCTCCACCAGGCCTCGGCGTTGCCGGGGTCCGCTGCGAGCACCTCCTTGTAGGAGGCTTCGCTCTCGGCGCGCCGCCCGAGGGACTTGCGGACATGGCCGATGGACATCAGCAGCCGTACGTCGCCCGGCTGGTACCGGGCCGCCCGCTCGTAGGCCTCGAGGGCCGCCTCCTGGCGCATGAAACGCGATGCCACCGCCGCCTTCGTGATCCAGCTCTGCGGGTTCTCCGGCTCGACCTTCAGGAGATGTTGCGCGGCCGCGTCCGCTTCCTCGACCCGCCCGAGTGCCAGCAGCGCAGGCCCGAGCCCCCGGTAAGCGAGCGGCAGATGCTCGCTCTGGCGCAGAGCGTGGCGCAAGAGCCGCTCGGCGTCCCCGTGCGCGTCCGCCGCGAGCGACACGGCGGCGAGCCCGCAGAGCGCGCCGACGTGGCTCGCGTCGCGCCTGAGGATCTCGCGGAACAGCTCCTCCGAGCTGCGGCGATCGTCCGCTGCGAGCGCCGCGCTCGCCTCCTCGATGCGCTGGCGCTCGGGATCGGTGAGCCGCGCGCGTTCGAAAGCCACGCGCGCGTCGTCATACTGCCCGAGGTCGACGAGCACGTCGCCGTAGGCCAGCCAGGCGCGATGATGGTGCGGGGTCTTTTCCAGCACGCGGCGCACCTCGGCGCGCGCCTCGCCGGCGCGGCCGGCGCGCCGGTAGGCTCGGGCGAGATCGACGCGCGCCTCGGCAAACTCGGGCGCCGCGGCGAGCGAACGCTCGAGCAGCGCGATGCTCTCGGGAACCCTGCCCTGGTCGAGCAGCGCCACCCCGAGGAGCCACAGGCAGTTCACCTCGCCGGGGAATTCGCCCTCGAGCGACCGGAGCCCGCGCTCGGCGGTCGCGGCCTGCCCGGCGCGCAGCGCCGCGTGCGCCCGGCGCAGGCGTTCCTCGAATGCGTCCTTGGGTTGCGCTGTGCTCATCGTGTCATGGCGAGAAGGCGTGAGTTTGCCTCGGCTACCGGGGCTCAGGCTACACTCGCGGCTTCGCGCGCGCCGTCCCGGTGCGTGTCCGCCCCGGAATGCCCATGCAACTGAAGCGTCTGCCGAAGGTTTCCCTCGTCCTGATCGCCTGCCTCGCGCCGCTCGGCGCCCGCGCGGGACGTCCGCTGAACCCGGACGACTGGTACCGCTTTCAGGACGTGTCCGATGTGCACATGGCTCCCGATGGAGCCGCCGTCGCCTACCTCGTGACGAGTTATGACAAGCCGTCCGACAAGAGCCGCGGCGCCCTGTGGATCGTGGACTGGTCCGGCAAGGAGCCGGTACAGCTCACGCGCGGCGAGAGCGTGAGTGTGCCGCGCTTCAGTCCCGACGGGCGCTACCTGAGCTTCCTGTCGGCGCGCCCGGCGGGCAGCGCGACGCAGTTATGGGTCCTCGACCGCCGCGGCGGCGAGCCGCGGGCGCTCACCCACGTGAGCGGCGAGATCGTGAGCTACGAATGGTCCCCCGATGCCGGCCGGGTCGTGCTCGTGATGCACGCGGGGGACGAGTCTCGCAGCGAAGACAAGGAGCACCCGGCGCCGCGGCCGCTCGTCATCGACGCCTATCACTTCAAGCAGGACCGCAGAGGCTATCTCACAGCCGAATCGCGCTCGCACCTGTACCTGCTCGACGTACACAGCGGCTCCTGCGAGGCGCTCACCGCCGATCCCGGGCGCGAGGACTCCCTCCCCGCTTTCTCACCCGACGGGCGCACCCTCGCCTACGTCAGCAACGAGATGGTGAGCCGCGGCGGTGCCGGGATCGATGAGATCGAGCTCATCGCCCCCGTCGCCGGCGCAGCCCCGCGGCGGCTGCTCACGACCTGGTCGCCGAATCACCAAAGGCTCGAGTGGAGCCCGGACGGCCGGCTGCTCGCGTTCCTTCAGGGCGATGAGCTCAGGTACAACGCCTACATCATGGATTCCCTGGCGGTCGCGGAGGTGACCTCCGGCCGCGTGCGGCCGCTCACGGCGAGCCTCGACCGCGCCGTGCTCTCGCCGCACTTCACCGCCGACGGCGAGGCAATCGAGCTCGCGGTCGAGGACGACGGCACGCAGTACCCCGCGCACGTGCGCCTGTCCGACGGCGCGATCGAGCGGCTCGCCGGCCCGATCGTGGTGAACGAGCTCGCCACGGCGGCCGGCCACACGGCGGTCCTCGCCTCGGACGATCACGCCCCCTTCGAGGTGTTCGCGCTCGAAGCGGGGAGGCTGCGTCCGTTGTCCGCCCACAACCGCGAGCTGTTCGCCGGGCTCGCGCTCGGGTCGGTCGAGGACATCGCCTTCGCGAGCCGCGACGGCGCACAGATCCACGGGCAGATCGTCAAGCCCCCCGACTACGTACGCGGGCGACGCTATCCGACGATCGTGTGGATCCACGGCGGACCCAACGGCCAGGACGACCATTCCCTGCTTCTCGAGAGCTACGGGCCGCAGCTCGAGCGGCAGCTGTTCGCGACCCACGGCTACGCAGTGCTGGCGATCAACTACCGTGGCAGCACCGGACGCGGGGCGAAGTTCGCGCGCAGCATCCTCGCCGACTGGGGGCACCTCGAGGTCGAGGACCTGCGCGCCGGAGTCGACCACGCCATCGCGGCCGGGATTGCCGATCCGGCGCGCCTGGGCGTGGGTGGCTGGAGCTATGGGGGCCTGCTCACCGACTATACGATCGCGAGCGACGGGCGCTTCAAGGCGGGGATCAGCGGTGCCGGCAGCGGCAACCAGCTCTCGACCTACGGCGCGGATCAGTACGTGATCGAGTACGACGCCGAGCTCGGACCGCCATGGAAGAGCACCCCGCTGTGGCTCAAGGTGTCGTATCCGTTCTTTCATGCGGACAGGATCCGGACCCCGACGCTGTTCCTGGGGGGCGACAGGGACTTCAACGTTCCAATCATCGGCGGCGAGCAGATGTATCAGGCGCTGCGCACGCTCGACGTTCCGACCGAGCTCATCGTCTATCCCGGCGAGCATCACGAGCTCGAGCGGCCGAGCTTTCTCGTCGACCGCTACGCCCGCTATCTCGGCTGGATGGAAAAGTACCTGGGCACGGCCCCGCACTGAGGTATCCCGCGGCGCGGCACGCGCGCCCGGGCCGAGGCGGCAGGCCTCCCTAGCGCGCGAGAAACCGGGTCAGCACATTCCCGGTGACGCGCTCCACCATAGGGTCGCGCCTGAGCAGCGCCGCCACCCATTCGCAGCTGCCGGCGTGAAACACCTCTCCCCGGCCACGCGTGAAGTGAACGATCATCCCGGCGCCCCGCTTGACCCGGTCGACGGCCGGATCACTGCCGTCCCCGAGCAGTGTCTCCGCCACGTAGCGCGCATCCTCGTCAGACAGAAACCGATCATCGAGCGGGACGTCCATCCGCTCCTCCTTGAGGCTCGCCAGGCCGAGCGCGAGGATCTGCAGGCCCGGCGGGGCGCCGCTCGTCCCGGTCGGCTCGGGTAGCCCCCCGCGGATCACGTAGTCCAGCCCGTCGACCTCGTAGCCGAATGCGTGACCCTGCGCACCGAGCAGGTCTCCGTAGCGAAGGCCGGTGCCGGCGAAGGCCCAATGCTCGGGCCGATACACCGGAAAGCCTCGTACGCCGCGCGGCGCACAGGCACCCCACCCGGCGTAGAGGCCGTTGGTCGCATTGAGCCCGAAGCTCGCGGCTCCCGGACGCCCGGTCTCGCGGGCTTCCCACGAGCCGGTGGTGCGTGAGGGATCGGCGGACCGGTACACCGGATCCTCGGCGCGCGCGCGGTACTTGTAGCAGACCTGTGCCCGGCCCTCGTTCTCGAGGCGGATCTGCCACATGAAATTTCCCGCGAACCGCGCCACGTGACCACCCTGCCCGACGTAGTGGTCGACCGCATCACGCATCTCCCACGTCCAGTATTCGTCGTGGCCCACGAACACGACGCAGGTGTAGCCGTCGAGAATCTCCGGATTGAAATGCAGCTCGTGCTGGCTCGCGAGATCGACCTTGAAGCCGGCACTCTCGGCCCAGCGCAGGAAATGCCGGTCGTAGCTCGCCCAGCCTGCGGACGCGTACTTGTTGGAGTAACCGTGGGCGAACGCCCATTCGAGATGCGGGTAGCGCGGACCGGCGCCGGGCGGCGGATCCGCCTCGAGCGGCACGCGCGGCGCCTCTTGCGGCAGAGCGACGAAGCCGCGGCACCAGGGGCGCTCGAGACTCACGGTGGTCGCGTATTGATTGCGCTTCGGCCCCGTGATGCCCTGGTAATGATTCGAGCCGCCCCAGGTGTTGTAGGCGGTCCAGGTTGCCGACGCCGCGACCTGCAGGATTCGCGCAGGTCTTGCGCCCGCGGGCGGGCGCACGATGAAGAGGTGATGCGCGGCGAGCTCGCTCGCATCGCGCCCTTGGCTCGTCAGCGTGATCCGATAGGCGCCCGAGGGCCAATCCTCTCCGACCCGAAACTCGAGCGACGGCGCCCAGCCGCAGCCCTCCACGGAACACTGATCGGGCGTGTCCTGCCAGCGCGTGCCACGGACCTCGCGCTTCAAGACCGTCAGCGCCGTCGCACCGTCGCGCGTTATGTCGAGCCGACAGCTTTGGGCGGTGGAGCAAACGTAGAGGCGCACGGTCGCTCCCGGCGGGTAGGCGATCGCATCGGTGTAGCACCAGAGCTCGCCGCGTTCGCCGCCCGTGCCGGGGCGCTCATAGCGATGGCCGAAAACGGCTTCGCGCCGCTCTCCCTCCGTCAGGCCAAAGTCCGGAAATGCGCTCATGAATTCCCCCGTAGCGCCGTATGTTAGAGTCGATCGCCTGGTGTCTGCATCCTCGCGCATCGAACAGCACACGATCTACCAGATTCCGCTCGATGAGCGGCATGGCAAGGCGCGTCAGCTGTTCACGCTGTGGTTCGGCGCGAACCTCAACGTCCTGACTGTGGTGACCGGCGCTCTCGCCACCACCATCTTCCATCAGTCCTTCCTCTCCGGGGTGCTCGCGATCCTGGTTGGAAATCTGATCGGTACGGTGTTCATGGCGCTGCATGCGGCCCAGGGTCCGCGGCTCGGCGTCCCGCAGATGGTGCAGAGCCGCGGCCAGTTCGGGGCCAGGGGAGCCGGATTCGTGGTCGCGCTGGTCGCCTTCATGTACGTGGGATACGCAGGCACGGCCTTCGTGACGGGCGGGCAATCGCTGCACTTGATCCTTCCCGGACTCAACGGGCAGGCGGCGATCATCGCCATTGCATCGATCAGCCTCGCGGGTGCGATCTACGGGCACGATCTGATCCACTTCACCACCCGCATGATGACTTATGTCTCGGGCAGCGCGCTGCTGCTCGCTTTCATCTGGTTGCTGTTCGTCACGCCCGTACCCGCGCACTTCCTCACGCAGGGGTCCTTCTCCGCGGTCGGCTTCTTCAAGATGGTTTCCATGGGTGCCCTCTGGCAGCTCGGCTATGCGCCCTACGTCTCCGACTATTCACGCTATCTGCCTCCGGATTCCGGACCGCGGCAGGCGTTCTGGGCCTGCTATTGGGGCACGGCTTTGGGGGGCGTGCTGCCCATGATCCTCGGCGCCATGATCGGACCGGCGGTCACGGAGGGTAACGTCATCACCGCCATCGCTCAGCTCACCGGGCCGCGCGTGAGCTTCGTCGTCACGCTGCTGCTCGCGCCGGGCGTCGCGGTTGCCGGCGCCATCTGCCTCTATGGAGGCGCGCTCGCGATGATCACGCTCGGGCATACGGTCGCTCCCGGCTGGCGCATCACCCACCGCGCGCGCATCACGATCGCCACGGGAATATTCCTGCTCGCGCTTCTCATCAGCATCGCGGGCGCCTCGAACTTCCTCACCCTCTACAGCCAGTTCAACGAGCTGCTGCTGTACCTGCTCGTGCCCTGGACCGCCGTGAACCTCATCGACTATTACCTGATCCGCTACGGCGATTACCACGTGCCGTCCTTCTTCGCCGCGGATGGCGGCATCTACGGTCACTACAACGCGACCGCCCTGGCCTCCTACCTCGTGGGAATTGTGGTGCAGATCCCCTTCATTGCCGCCGGCTTCTACACCGGTCCCCTCGCAAAGGCGATCGGCGGGGTCGACCTCTCCTGGTTAGTCGGTATCGCGGTCGTGAGTCCGGTCTACTACCTCGCCATGCGCTCCTGGCAGCGGCCGCTATTGTCCGAGCGGGGCGGCTGAGCGTTAATAGCACGATGGCGCGGCAACTATCGCCGGCGGCGGAGACCGCCCCCGAGCGCGAGACGGTCCTGCACAGCTGGTGCATCCAGACAGAATGGGACGCGCCGACCATCGTCGGCGGTGAGGGCGCGCGCCTGCACACCGCCGACGGCCGGACGATTCTCGACATGTCGAGTCTCGCCGAATGCTCGAACCTCGGCCACCAGCACCCGCGCGTGGTCGCGGCGATCCGCGCCCAGGCCGGGAAGCTCTGCTTCGTCACCAATGCCTGGGGCGCCGGGCCGCGCGCCGAGCTTGCGGCGCTGCTCCTCGGGCGCTCGGGCTTTGCGGGGGGCCGCGTGTTCTTCACTCTCGGCGGCGCCGACGCCAACGAGCACGCCGTCAAGTTCGCACGCATGGCCGCCGGTCGGCCGCGCGGCTGGGTGATCACGCGCGAGCGCTCCTATCATGGCGCGAGCTACGCTGCGATGGCGCTCTCCGGCGACACGCGCACTGCCACCCAGGTGGACGCGGCAGCTTTCCGCGTGGTGCACGTGCCGCCGCCTTATGCCTACCGCTGCCCGTTCGGCACACGCAGCTCGGACGAGTGCGCGGCGGCCGCCGTGCAGCGGGTGGCGGAGGTCATCGGCGAGCTCGGCGCGGGCGCGGTCGCCGCCGTGATGATGGAGCCGAACGCCGGCACCAACGGCATCGTGCCGCCCGAGGGCTTCTGGCCCGCGCTCCGCGCGCTCACCCGCTCCGCCGGCGTCCATCTGATCGCCGATGAGGTCATGAGCGCCTTCGGACGCTGCGGCGAGTGGTTCGCGTGGCAACGCTACGGCGCGCAGAATCAGCCCGATCTCATGACGCTCGCCAAGGGCCTCACCGGCGCGCACCTGCCGCTCGGCGCGGTGGTGGTCGCGGCGAACGTGGCGCGCGCGCTCGAGCCGCAGATGCTCATGACGGGACTCACCTACTGCGGCCACCCCTTGAGCTGCGCGGCAGGCGTCGCGGCGCTCGCGAGCTATCGCGACGAGGGACTGATCGAGCGCTCACGGACGCTCGGAGCGCGGATGCTCGGGGAGCTGGAGCGTCTGCGGACGCGCCACGCGGTGATCGGCGACGTCCGCGGCGGCCATGGGCTCTTCGCGGTGGTCGAGCTGGTACGTGACCGCGCCAGCCGCACGCCGCTAGCTCCCTGGCCGCAGATGCACACGGCGCTGCGGCGGCTGCTCGAGCGCGCGCTCGATGCCGGCGTATCCTTCGCCGCGCGCGGCAACCTGCTGCTGCTAGCACCGCCGCTCGTGATCGGCGAGCGCGAGCTCGGCGATGCGCTCGCCCTCCTCGATCGACTGCTCGGCGAGCTCGGCCCGTCCTTCTCCGCGGAGCGCAACTCATGACCTTCAAGCTCACCTACGCCACCATGTTCGACCCGCCCGAGGAGCTGCACACCCGCTTCGATGCGGCGATGCAGCGCGTGCGCAGCGCACTCGGCGGCTCGCATCCGCTCTACATCGCCGGCGCCGACCGGCCGGCAGAGCACGCCGCCGAGAAGCGCAACCCCGCCGATCGTGACGAGCTCATCGGTACTTTCGCCGCCGCGAGCGCGGCGGATGCCGAGCGCGCGTTGCGCGCCGCGCACGGCGCCTGGCCGGCGTGGAAACAGACCCCGATGAAAGCGCGCGCGCAGCTGCTGCGGCGAGTCGGTCAGCTGATCGAGGAGCGCGTCTACGACATCGCCGCGGCGCTCACTCTGGAAGTGGGGAAGAACCGCATGGAGGCGCTCGGCGAGGCGCAGGAGGCGGCGGATTTCTTCGCGACCTACTGCGACGACTTCGAGCGCGCGGGCGGCTTCGTGCACGCCCTCCCCGACGATCCGCTCAAGTCTCACGCCTCCCACAACCGCAGTGTCCTCAAGCCCTACGGCGCCTGGGTCGTCATCACACCGTTCAACTTCCCCGCGGCGCTCGCGGCGGGCCCGGTGGCGGCGGCGCTCATCACCGGCAACACCGTGGTGCTCAAGGGCGCGACGGTGACGCCGTGGGCGGGACGTCTGCTGGCGGACTGCATCCGTGATGCCGGCCTGCCGCCGGGGGTGTTCAATTATCTCAGCGGCTCGAGCGCCGAGATCGGCGCCGCGCTCGTCGATCATCCGCTCACGGCGGGTGTCACCTTCACCGGCTCTTTCGAGATCGGCCGGCAGATTGCCGTGAAGCTCCAGAGCGGGACATATCCCAGACCCTGCATCGCGGAGATGGGCGGCAAGAACGCCTGCATCGTCACCGCCCGCGCGGACCTGACGCGCGCCACCGCCGGGATCCTCCGCTCCGCGTTCGGCATGGGCGGCCAGAAGTGCTCGGCGCTCTCGCGGCTCTATGTCGATGCGCGCGTGGCCGAGCCCCTCACCAGGTCGCTGCTCACGCAGCTCGAGGCGCTCAGGATCGGTGACCCGGCGCGGCGCGAGAACTGGCTCGGCCCGCTCGCCACGAGTTCGGGCTATGAGGACTACGCGCGCTACGCTGCGCAGCTGCGTAGCGGCGGCGCACGCATTCTCTCCGGCGGCGAGCAGTTGAAGGATGGCGCCCTCGCCCGCGGCTTCTTCGTGCGGCCGACGCTCGCCGAAGCGCCGTCCGGCCATCCGCTGTGGAACAAGGAGATGTTTCTCCCGATCCTGATGCTGCACCGTGTGGCATCCAACGACGAGGCGATGGCGCTCGCCAACGCTTCCCCGCTCGGACTCACGGCGGGCTTCTACGGCGCTGCGGATGAGATCGGCTGGTTTCAGGAGCACATCGAGGCCGGCGTCACTTACGCCAACCGTCCGCAGGGCGCGACTACGGGCGCGTGGCCGGGATACCAGCCGTTCGGTGGCTGGAAGGGCTCGGGCACCACCGGCAAGGCCATCGCCTCTTTCTACTACCTCCCGCAGTACCTGCGCGAGCAGTCACAGACCGTGGTCGACTGAGCCACCATGCCGCTGCTGCCGCTCGGCGAGGCGATCGCGACCCACGTCCACGACGGCGACAGCGTGGCGCTCGAGGGCTTCACGCACCTCATTCCCTTTGCCGCCGGTCACGAGATCATCCGGCTCAGACGGCGTAACCTGCACCTGATCCGCATGACGCCGGATCTCATCTACGACCAGATGATCGGCATGGGTTGCGCCACGCGGCTGACCTTCTCCTGGGGCGGCAATCCCGGCGTGGGGTCGCTCCACCGCCTGCGGGATGCGGTGGAGCGGCAATGGCCGCAGCCGCTCGCGCTCACCGAATTCAGCCACGCGGAGCTGGCGCTCGCTTTCCAGGCGGGCGCGAGCGGCATGAGCTGCGGCCTGATGCCGCATCACGCCGACACGGATCTCGCCCGAGTGCCGGGCGCGGCGCTGCGAACCGTGCGCTGTCCCTTCAGCGAGCGCCTCCTGACCGCCGTCCCCGCCATCAACCCCGACGTCACCATCCTCCACGCGCAGCAGATCGACGCGCAAGGCAACGTCCTCATCCGCGGCATCGTCGGCGCCGCCAAAGAGGCCGCACTCGCCGCGCGGCGCGTGCTGGTCACCGTCGAGGAGCGGGTCGGGGAGCTGCGCGCGGAGATGAACGCGCTGGTGTTGCCGTCGTGGCTGATCACCGCCGCCAGCATCGTGCCAGGCGGCGCCTATCCCTCCTATGCCCAGGGCTACTACCCGCGCGACAACCGCTTCTATCTCGCCTGGGATGAGATCGCGCGCGACCGCGAAGCGTTCACGGCCTGGATGGAGCGTCACGTGCTCGGCGTGCGCGATCACGCGGCACTGTTGCGCGCGCTGGGAGTCGCTGCGTGAGCGCGCCCGGCTACACCCCGGATGAGATCATGACGGTGACCGCCGCGCGCCACCTCAAGGACGGCGCGGTGTGCTTCGTCGGCATCGGCCTGCCGAGCGCTGCGTGCAACCTGGCGCGCATGACGCACGCCCCGCACCTCGTCCTCATCTACGAGTCGGGCACGGTGGGCACCAGACCTGAAGTGCTGCCGCTCTCGATCGGTGACGGCGAGCTCGCCGAGACCGCGACCGCGATCGTGCCGCTGCCGGAGATCTTCGCGCACTACCTGCAGCGTGGCCGCGTCGACGTCGGCTTCCTCGGCGCGGCGCAGATCGACGCTTTCGGAAACCTCAACAGCACCGTCATCGGCGACTATTCGCGTCCCAGGGTGCGGCTGCCGGGCGCGGGCGGTGCCTCCGAGATCGCGACCTACGCGCGCGAGGTGCTCATCATCATGAAGCAGACGCCGCGCAGCTTCGTGCCGCGGCTCGACTTTCTCACCTCCGCCGGCTACCTCGGGGGCCACGGCGCGCGTGCCGCGAGCGGCAGCCCCGGCGCCGGCCCGCGGGCGGTGATCACCGACTTCGGCGTGCTCCGGCCACATCCGGAAACCGAGGAGCTCGAGCTCGCCGCGCTCTATCCCGGCATCAGCGCGCAGGCCGCGCGCGCCGCGACCGGCTGGCCTCTGCGGGTAGCCCGGCACATCGAGACGCTGCCGGCGCCGCAACCCGCCGACCTCGGCGTGCTCCGCGACCTCGAGGCGCGCACGCGCGAGGCGCATGCGCGGCCGGTCCGCATCAACTTGAGGAACTGACATGGCAACACCCCACATCCGCATGCCGCTCCCCGGCCCCAAAGCGCAGGCACTCATCGCCCGCGACCGGCCGGTGACGACGCCCTCCTACCCGCGCGACTATCCGTTCGTCATGGCGCGCGCCCGCGGCGCCGAGGCCTGGGATGTCGACGGCAACCGCTTCCTCGATTTCATGAGCGGCATCGGCGTCGCCAGCACCGGGCATTCGCACCCTAAGGTAGTGCAGGCCATCAAGGACGCCGCCGACGACTTCCTGCACATCTCCTCCGATTACTGGCACGAGCGCATGACGCGCCTCGCCGAGCGGATCAACGAGCTCGACCCGATGCGAGAGCCAGTGCAGGTGCTGGTGTGCCAGAGCGGCACCGAATCGGTCGAAGGCGCGCTCAAGCTCGCGCGCTACGTGACCGGCCGGCCGCGCTTCATCGGCTTTCTCGGCGGCTTTCACGGCCGCACCATGGGCTCGCTCGCCTTCACCTCGAGCAAGGTCACGCAGCAGGCAGGATTCTTCCCCACCATGCCGGGTGTGACGCACGTGCCCTACCCCAACCCCTACCGGCCGCTGTTCGTCGGGGCCGACCAGGGCCGCGCAGTCCTCGACTACATCGAGATGCTGTTCCAGAGCAACGTCCCGCCGGCTGAGGTCGCCGCCATCCTGGTCGAGCCGATTCAGGGTGAAGGCGGCTATCTCGTGCCGCCCGACAGCTTTCTCCCCGGCCTGCGCGCGCTGTGCGACCGCCACGGGATTCTCCTGATCTTCGATGAGGTGCAATGCGGCATCGGGCGCAGCGGCAGGATGTTCGCCAGCCAGCATTGGGGCGTGTCGCCGGACATCATGACGCTCGCCAAGGGCCTCGCCTCGGGGCTGCCGATGGGCCTCGTGGTCGCGCGCCGCAGCCACATGCAAAAGTGGCAGCGCGGCGCCCATGGCAACACCTTCGGCGGCAATCCGCTGTGCTGCGCGGCGGCGCTCGCGACGCTCGAGCTGGTGGAGCGCGAGTACGCGGCCAACGCGGCCGTGGTCGGCGAATACTTCATCGCACGTCTGCGCGAGCTGCAGCAGCGCTTCCCCTGCATCGGCGACGTGCGCGGCAAGGGGCTCATGATCGGCATGGAGCTCATCACCGACCCCAGGAGCCGTGCGCCCGCCAGGAAACTCTGCGAGGCGGTGCTGACGCGCGCCTTTCATCATGGGCTGCTGCTGCTATCGTGCGGCGCGAGCACGGTGCGCTTCATTCCGCCGCTCATGATCAACCGCGACCATGTGGACGAGGCCCTGACACTGCTCGAGCCGGCGCTGAATGAAGCGCTGGCGTCGGTCTGAGGGGGCGACGCATGTCGGGCCCCACCGCCGAGCAGCCGCGCGCCTTAGGATTGCTCATGTGTATCGCGCTGCTCGTGGGCAACACGATTGGCGTCGGCATCTTCATGCTGCCGGCGTCGCTCGCTCCCTATGGGATGAACGCCGTGCCCGGGTGGCTCATCACGACCGTCGGCTGCATCTTCATCGCCTGGGTGTTCGCGGGGCTGGCGCGCGCCTTTCCGCAGGACGACGGGCCGTACGCCTACGCGAGCCGCGCCTTGGGTTCCGGTGTCGCGTTCGTCCTCATGTGGTCCTATTGGATCTCCACGGTAGTGACCAACGCCGTGCTTGCCACTGGCGTGGTCGGCTACCTGTCTTCCTTCTTCCCCGCGCTCGCCACCAATCACCTGCTCGCCGCAGTGACGGCGGTGGCGCTGGTGTGGCTGTCCGTGGTGGTAAACGTCCGCGGCGTGCGTACCGCCGGCTGGGTGCAGGTGTGGAGCACCGGGTTGAAGCTCCTGCCGCAGCTCGGGATCGTGGCGCTCGGGGTGTGGGCGGTGTTTGCGCCGCATGCCACCTCGCCGGTGCAGGTGCCGACGACACCCACCTCGCTCGGCGGCGTGCTCACGGCATCGACCCTCGCCCTGTATGCGATGCTCGGCGTGGAGTCCGCCGCCATGCCGGCCGGCCGGGTGTGCGACCCGGGCCGCACGATCCCGCGCGCCACGTTCATCGGCACCCTCACGGTCGCGGCCGTCTACATCTGCGTCTCGCTGATCCCGATGCTGCTGATCCCGCAAGGGGAGCTGGCAAACTCCAGCGCGCCGTTCGCGGACCTGTTCGCGCGCTTCCTCGGCCCCGCCTCAGGCCGGCTGCTCGCCGTGTTCGTGATCGTGAGCGGCCTCGGATGCCTCAACGGCTGGACGCTGATCCTGGGCGAGCTCACCGTGAGCTTCGCCCGGCACGGCGGCTTTCCCCCGGTCCTGGGCAAAGTGAACGCTCACGGCGCGCCGACGCGCGCCTTCGTGCTCACCGCCATCCTCGCGAGCCTCATGATGCTCACGAGCTACAGCGATTCGACCGCCGGTGCCTTCACATTTCTCAGCCTGGTGGTCACCGCCACCAACCTGCCGGTGTACTTCGGCTGCGCGATCGCGGTGGTCATCCTCTGGCGCCGTGGCGAGCTCGGCCGGCTCGGCGCGCGCGAATCGCGCTGGCTCGCGGCCGCGGTGCTCGCGACCGCCTACTGCGTCTGGGCCTCGATCGGGATCGGCGGCAAATCGCTCGCCTGGGCACTGGCGCTGTGCGCCGTGGGCGTGCCGGTGTACTGGTGGTACGCGGTCGTGCGCCGGCCCGCGCTCGCGGCCTGAAGAACGGAGGATCGCTGCATGCCGTCCCGGCTCATGGCTTCGCTCGCACTCGCCGTGTTGGTTGCGGGGGTTGGCGCCGCGGCGACTGCCGGCGCTGCCTCGCCTGCAAAACCGCGCGCGCGCGACCTCGGAGTGCCCTTCGATGGCACGCCGGGACCGCTCAATGCGATCACCGACGTCGAGGGCGTGCTGGTCGGCCACACCACGCTGATCTCGGGCGACGGCAGGCTGGTCGTCGGCAAGGGCCCGATCCGCACCGGTGTGACCGCGGTGCTGCCTCGCGACCTTGCTGGCATGATGAGCCACTTCGCCTTCGCGGGCTGGTACGCGCAGAACGGCAGCGGTGAGATGACCGGCACGGCCTGGGTCGAGGAGTCGGGCTTTCTCGAAGGCCCGGTGATGATCACCAACACACACAGCGTGGGCGTGGTGCACGATGCCGTGATCGCCTGGCGCGTGGCGCACGGACCCGCCGATGCAACGGACTACTGGTGGTCGACGCCGGTCGTGGCCGAGACCTGGGACGGCTGGCTCAACGACATCAACGGTTTTCACGTGAAACCTGAGCATGTGTTTCGCGCGCTCGAGAGCGCCCATGGCGGCGCGGTCGAGGAAGGTAACGTTGGCGGCGGCACGGGCATGATCTGCTACGGCTTCAAGGGCGGTATCGGGACCTCTTCGCGCAAGCTCCCTGAGAAGGATGGCGGCTACACCGTGGGCGTGCTGGCGCAGTGCAATTACAGCGGCAGCTCGCGCCGTAACCTGCGCATCGCCGGTATTCCGGTGGGACGCGAGATCCCGGGCACCGAGCCCTACACCGGGCTACCCTCCGACCTCGCCGAGGGCGGCTCGATCATCGTCGTGGTCGCGACCAATGCCCCGCTGCTGCCGCATCAGTTGAAGCGCATCGCCCGCCGCGTAACGCTCGGCCTCGGCCGCACCGGCGCCATAGGCGGCAACGACTCAGGCGACCTGTTCATCGCCTTCTCGACCGGGAATCCGCGCGCGAGTGAGATTGATCACGGACCGGTGGATGTCAGGATGGTACCGAATGATTCCATGGACCCGCTGTTCGCCGCCACCGTGCAGGCGACCGAGGAGTCGATCGTGAATGCCATGGTGGCGGCGACCGACATGACGGGTGTCGACGGGCATCAGGTGCAGGCGCTGCCGCACGCGGCGCTGCGCGCGGTGCTGGCCCGCTACCATCGGCTGGTCAAATAGCAGGCAAGCCGATCCGCCGCCACGGCCGGCGCGCGCGGCTCGCGCTGACCATTCACTCGTCCTCGATCTCGTCCGTGAGCACCGCCTTGCGGCGGGCAATGAAGTCCAGCATCGCCTCGTTCTGCGACGGGTCGATGCCCGGATCCTGATAATCCGCGAGCATCCGCTTCCACACGCGGTTGGCGCGCTGCTCTGCGCTGAGGCTCCCCTCGAGCGTCCACTGCTCGTAGGAGGAATAGTCGGCGATCGTCGATTGATAGAAGGCGGACTCGAAATTCGCGAGCGTATGTGCGCAGCCGAGGAAGTGGCTGCCGGGCCCGACCTCACGGATCGCATCCAGAGCCTGGCCCCGCTCGGACAGGTCCATGCCCTGCGCCAGCATCTGCATCATGGCGCACTGGTCGGCGTCCATGACAAACTTCTCGTAGCTCGCGACCAGCCCCCCCTCGAGCCAGCCGGCCGCGTGGGTGACGAGGTTGACCCCGGCCAGCAGACTCGGCAGCAGGGTGTTCGCGCTCTCATATGCCGCCTGGGCGTCGGCCGCCTTGGACGAGCACAGCGAGCCGCCGCTGCGGCAGGGCAGCCCGAGACGCCGCGCCAGCTGCGCGGTGGCGAAGATCATCTGTGTGGCCTCCGGTGTTCCGAAGGTCGGAGCGCCGGTGCGCATCGAGATCGCGCCCACGAACGAGCCGAGAATCACCGGCGCGCCGGGCCGCACCAGCTGAGTGAGGGCCATGCCGGCGAGCGTCTCGGCCAGAATCTCCGCCAGGCAGCCCGCAGGCGTCACCGGCCCCATGGCACCGGCCAGCACCGCCGGGACCACGATCGTGCCCTGATTGTGGCCGGCAAACTGCCGCAGCGCGGCCAGCATCCGGCCGTCGTAGACCAGAGGCGAGTTGGAGTTGATGTTCCCGAGCACCACCGGGTGAGTCTCGAGGTATTCCGCCCCAAACAGGGTCTGCGCCAGACCGACGGCATCGGCCGCGTGGCCCCCGGTCTCCGGCGTCGCCTCGCAACCCTGATCCGACCAGCGAAAGAAGGCGTACTGCACGTCAAGATGCCGTTTGTTTGGCGGGATCTCCATCGGCTCGCACATGCAGCCGCCGGAGAAGTGAATCGCGGGCGCCATGTGCGCGAGCTTGATGAAGTTCTCGAGGTCCGCGAGCGTGCCATAGCGGCGGCCGCGGTCGAGGTCGCTGACGAAGGGCGGCCCGCCCACCGGCGAGAACACGGTGGCATTGCCGCCGAAGCGAACGTTGCGCTCGGAGTTGCGCGCATAGAGGGTGAACTCCGGAGGAGCGGTAGCCAGCAAGCGGCGTGCCATGCCCCGCGGGATGTGAACGCGCTCGCCGCGTACGTCCGCGCCGGCCTCACGCCACAGGCGCAGGCTCGGCGGGTCGCGCCGGAACTCGACGCCGATCTCCTCCAGGATCGTCTCGGCGTTCGCCTCGATGATCTCGACCTCCTCCGTGCTCAGGAGCTCGACCGGCGCCAGGCGGCGGCGGATGTAGGCGTACTTGGCCACCGGCGCGCGCGCCCGGGCTCGCCGGCTTTCCCGGCCAGGGCGTGCAGTGCTGGTTCCCGTCATCGTCGCGAGCCTAATCCACCCGGCCGGCGAGGATCGCCCGCCAGTTGATGATCGCGTTCCACAACATGCGCTGATCGCCGCGATTGAGATCGCGGTGCAGCGGGTTGAAGTTGAATACGATGACGTGGCCTCTGCCTGCGGGCAGATCCAGAATCGCCGGCCGGCCGATGAGACTCTCCTCTCCCCAGGCCTGGCCGCTTACCACGAGCGGCGCACCTTCGCGATCGCCCCACTCGAGCACGATGCCGCTGCGATCGATGGGACCGTCGAGGCAGGTGGTGCAATAGGCCATGCGCAGCCAGCGCCGCGGCAGCGAGTAGAGCGGGAAGTTCTGGCGGAACACCCAAGTGCGCGCCGCGTAGCCATAAGCGATCGGATGCTCAGGCCGCGCGAAGCTCACGCGCAGGTGCGCGCCTGGCGTGCGGGTCACAGCCGACTGGGACGCGGCCGCCGAAGCGGCACCACCCCCCTGGGTGCTGCGCGGCACGCCGCCGGACTCGCGGCGCACGCCACGGACGATGCCGCCCTCGAGCGCCAGCATCGACCCGCTGCCGAGTGTGATCAAGAGGCCCCCCGAGTCGACGAAGCGCTCGAGCTCGGCGAGGCCCGCGTAGCCGATGCCGCCGGTGATGTCGTCAGACTCGGCGGGAGCGCCGAAGGCGGGTGTGGTCGGGGTCTTCTTGAAAGGCATTGGGCCCCAGGACTTCGGGATCCCCTGGATCTGCTCGGCGAGCTCGAGATCGACGTGGCCGTACAACAGCACGTCGTACCGGTCGCGCAGCTTCCCTGCGCGGATGTCCTCGTCGCGCACGTAGAAATAGGGAATGTGCCGTTGATCGAGCGAGTAGCGCGCCCATCCGATCGTGTCGGTGTCCGCCCACGGCACCCACACTCCGAGGCGCGGCACCGGGGCATCGTGGCTCGCCACCTGTGGCACCGCCGCGGCGCTCGCGAAATCGAGCCCGAGCTCGGCCGCCGTGTTGCGCACCGCCGCCGCCAGGCCCGGTGCGGGTGTGAGAATCCACGAACCCGCCGGGTATTCGGTGCCCGCGAAACTGAACGCGCGCTCGGCTACGCCCACCTTGAAGCGCGCGAGCCGGTAGCGCGCCTCGAGCAGGCCCTCCTGCCCGGTGTCTTTCAGCAGGAACACCGGACCCCCGCCCGCGACCGCACCCTGCGGCCGGGGCGGCACCTGCAATGCGGTGAGCGCGAGGTCGCGTACCCGGCTGTCCGCCGTCGGAACGACCGTCAGGTGGTAATGGGCGGGCAGCTCCCAGGACACATCGTCGTAGGCCGCATCCGCCGCGTCCTTGGGGTAGTGCTGCGGCGTCAGCAGGTCGAGCGCGTAGTCGCGATACGGCTGATCGAGACGCACCACGTAGGTGCCGGCGGGAAAGGTGCCTTCAGCGAGCGTGATGGGCGTGCCGGCGCGCTGCACCTCGATGCCTTGCTTCATGAGCAGCGCGACGAGTTGCGCGACCCGCGCCGGATCACCCTGCCCGTCCGGGATCAGGAAACCGAACGGCGGCTGCTCGAGCCCGCGGTGGTATGAGTGCAGTCCCTTGAGGTAGTAGTTGCGCAGCAGCTGCTGCGACTGCTGTGCCACGTCATCGAGCGCCGCGAGCAGCGCCGTCTCGTTGTAGTTGACGTTGTCGCGCGCCGACCAGAGAAAGCTCGCCTGCGCCGGCGGCGGCAGTGGTCGGTACCACTCGACCGAGTTGTCCTGCGAGGGCTGGTCGGGCCTGAGCGTCTCGGCGGTGCCGTTGCCGAAGGTCTCATAGCCGCGTCCGTCCGCATTGTGATTGGTGGCGATCGAATCGAGGTATAGATGCGCGAAGTCGTCACCGAAGTTCCAGGTCCACACGCCCGGCATGCCCAGTGCGGTGAGCGCCTGCACCTCGTGGAAGCTGAGCTCGAGACGCTCGTCGTAGGTCAAGGGGTCGACGTGCTCGTTGATGGGCCCGGTGCCGTTCCAGGTCAGCAGCAGCGCCACGCTCTCGTGCATGTCGTGGATCACCTGCGGATGCCAGGCGAACATCATGCGGAACACCGCCTGGGTGGTCGCGTGCACCTGCTGGTGCGCGTCGCGGTTGATGTCGACGTAGGCATACCTCGACCAGTAGGGCGGCGCCTGCCGCGGCAGGTGCGCCAGGTCCGTCTTACCCTTGAGATAGCGGTAGAACCACTCGACCTGCTTGTCGCGCCCATCGGGATTGGAGACCGGATTGATGAGCACCACGAGCCGCTCACGGATGCGGCGGATCATCGGCTGCTCCGAGACCGCGAGGCGATAGGCGAGCTCGAGCGCCGACTCGGTCGAGCCCGTCTCATCCGAGTGCAACCCGGCGTTGATGTAATAGATCGGACGGGCGGTGTCGATCAGCCGCTCGGCAGCTTCCGGCCCGGTGCGGCGTGGGTCGGCCAGCGCTGCCGTCGCCGCCTTCAGCCGCTCGAGGTCGCGGATCCCCTGCTCGTCGGCGATCGCCAGCAGTACGATATCGCGACCCTCCTCCGAGCGGCCGATGCTGAACAGCCGTACCCGGGGCGAGGAGTCGGCGAGCGCCCGGCAGTAACCGTAGGCGGCGGCGGTATCCGCGAGCTCGCCCGGCGCTCCGGGGATGCGGTGCCAGAAGGCGCGCGGCGATACCACGCTCGCGGAGGCCGGGAGATAGCTGACCCAGGGAGACAGGAAGCGCGTCTCGGTAGTGGCGCGCGCGATCTCCCCGGCGGAGCCGGTCTCGGCGGCATCGGGCGCGGGCGGCGCCTGCGCGAGCGCCAGCGCCGGCAGCAATGACAGCCAGGGCAGCACGAGATTTCGGTTACGCATGAGCGTCAGGCGCCCCGCGGTGGACCGCGGCCTCCCGGTGCAACGAGTGCGGCGAGTATAGCTCGCGACCGTTTCTATTGAACAATCGCTCAACGAGAGGCAGACTCGGGTGCGATGGCGCGCAACCCGCGATACGACCCGTTGTTCGAGCCGGTCAGGATCGGCCCGGTCACCACGCGCAACCGCTTCTACGCCGTGCCGCACGCCGCCGGCATGACCAACTCCATGCCGCACATGCGCGCGGCCTTCCGTGGCATGAAGGCCGAGGGCGGCTGGGGGGTAGTGTGCACCGGCTATGTCTCGATCGATCCGGGCTCGGACGACGCCCCCCTCCCCTACGCGACGCTCTGGGACGACGACGACGTGCGCTCCCATGCGCTGATGACGGACGCCGTCCACGCCCAGGGCGCGCTCGCCGGCATCGAGCTGTGGCACGGCGGCGGCTCCGTCATGAATCGCCTCACCCGCCTGCCGACGATGTCGCCGTCGGGCACCTCGTGGATGGCGACGCACGTCAACTTCATGGGCAACCAGCGCCCGCGCGTCATGGACGCGCACGACATCCGCGCGCTCCTCGCACAGCAGGGGGCGGCGGCGCGCCGTGCGCGGCAGGCGGGCTTCGACATCGTTTACGTCTATGCCGGCATGGGCTATCTGCCCTACGAGTTCCTGCTGCCGGAGTGGAATCAACGCTCCGATGCCTATGGCGGCAGCGTCGCCAACCGCGTGCGCATCGTGCGCGAGCTGCTCGAGGTGACGCACGAGGCGGTGGGCGGCAAGTGCGCGGTGGCGCTGCGGATCAGCCTCGAGGAGCTGCGGGCTCGGCCGAGCGACGCCGCCGCTTCCGAAGCGCACGAGGTCGTGGGGCTGTTGCGGGATCTCCCCGACCTGTGGGACGTCAAGATGGACTCCTCGCCCACCGATTGCCCGCCCTCGCGCTTCGCGCCCGAGGGCAGCCACGAGGGCGTCATCGATTTCGTCAAGCAGGTGACCTCGAGGCCCGTGGTCGGGGTCGGGCGCTTCACCTCCCCCGACACCATGGTGAGCCAGGTGCGCCGCGGCGTGTTGGATCTGATCGGTGCCGCGCGCCCCTCGATCGCCGATCCCTTCCTGCCGAAGAAGATCGACGCAGGGCGCGAGAGCGAGATCCGCGAGTGCATCGGCTGCAACATCTGCATCTCGAGCTGGCACGACGGCGTGCCGGTGCGCTGTACGCAGAATCCCACCATCGGCGAGGAGTGGCGCCGCGGCTGGCACCCGGAGCAGATCGGCAAGGCGGCGAGCACCGCGTCGGTACTGGTGGTCGGCGCCGGACCCGCGGGCCTCGAGTGCGCATTGGCGCTCGGGCGGCGGGGTTATGAGGTGAGCGTGGCCGAGGCGGCGGACGAGATCGGCGGGCGGCTGCGCTTCGAGACCCGCCTGCCGGGGCTTGGCGCCTGGGGGCGGGTGGTCGACTGGCGCCGTGGGCAGCTCGAGCGGCTCACCAACGTCAACATCTACCGCGGCAACCGTCTGTCGGCGGACGAGATTCTCGAGCTGGGGAATACCCACGTAGTTCTGGCCACCGGCGCGCGTTGGGCGCGCCTGCTGTACTCGCCGCTCGAGCTTGCGACCGGCCTGCTGGACGCTCCCGGTGTGCTCACGCCGGACGATCTCGCCGCCGGGGCCACGGTCGCCGATCCGGTCGTGGTCTACGACTTCGACAACTACTACATGGGGGGCGTGCTTGCGGAATACCTCGCCCGCAGCGGACACTCGGTGAGCTACGTCACGCCCGCCGGGCATGCCTCGGCCTGGACCATCATGAGCAACGAGCAGCCACAGGTTCATCGCGCGCTCTCCTCGGCGGGGATCGCGCTGCACACGCTGTCGCGCGTCACGGCGTTCGCGGGCGGCGCCGTGACGCGCGCCAACCAGTTCACGAATGTCCAGGTTGAGCTCCCGTGCCGCTCGCTGCTGATCGTCGGTGCGCGCTTCGCCGACGACGGCCTGCACGGGGAGCTCGCTGCGCGGACCGAGGAGCTCGCGGCTGCCGGCATTCGCAGCGTCACCCGCATAGGAGACGCACTCGCGCCCGGGGCCATCGTGCACGCGGTCTACAGCGGCCATCGCTATGCGCGCGAGCTGGACGCCGACCCCGCGACGTTCGCCCTGCGGCGCGACGCGCCGTTGCCGAGATCCGCTAAGTGACCGGCCCGCCGGCGGGGGGAATCGCGCTGCGCGCCCCGCCGCGCGTGCGGGTGCGGTGGAAGATCTTCCTCTACCTGTTCGGCTTCGGCTTCATCGTCTACATGCAGCAGCGCGCCATCCCGGTGGCGAGCGTCGAGATGATGCCGCGGCTCGGGTTGAGCCAGGTGCAGATCGCCTGGCTCGAGCAGGCCCTGCTCATCGGCTATACGGTGATGCAGTTTCCCGGCGGCGTGCTCGGCCAGAGGCTCGGAGCGCGCCGCAGCTTCGTGATCATCTCGCTGCTCGCAGTCGCCGCCTTCGCAGCGACGCCGCTCGCGCCGCTGGTCGCTGCCGGCGCGGCCTTGTTCGTGCTGCTGGCCGCCTTGCAGCTCGTGCTCGGAGCCGCGCAGGGGCCGGTGTTTCCCGTGTCCGCCGGTGTGTTCCAGACCTGGTTCACGCCCGACAAATGGCCGCTGGTCCAGGGGTTGCAGAGCATGGGTCTGCAGCTCGGCGCCGCCGTCATGCCACCGCTGATCGCGTGGCTGATGTCCGTCTTCGACTGGCAGCGGGCGCTGCTCTGGAGCTCGCTGCCCGCGCTGCTGCTCATCGGGGCGTGGGCCTGGTACGGACGCAATACGCCCGCCGAGCACCCGGCGGTGAGTGCGGCGGAGCTCGCCGAGCTCGCGGCGCAGCCGGCGGCGCCGGTGGACTCCCGTATCTCGTGGGCCCGCGTCTGGGCGCTGATGAAGAACCGCGACGTGCTGCTGCTCACCGCCTCCTACGTCTGCATGAACTACGTGTTCTACCTGCTCGCCAACTGGTGCTTCCTCTACCTGGTGCAGGAGCGGCATTTCACCGTGCTCGAGAGCGGCTGGCTGGCCAGCACGCCGCCGCTGGCGGCGGCGATCGCCTCGGGGGTGGGCGGCAAGCTCGCCAGCTCCTTCGGAATCCGCTACGGCGTGCGCCGGGGACTCGCGATCGTGCCTCTCGTGTCGCTGCCGGCGGCCGCGGTACTGCAGTTCCTGGCGGTCGACGCGGCGAATGCCTACTTGGCGGTAGTCGCCCTCGCTCTGTGCTACGGAGCGGTCGAGCTCAACGAGGGGCCCTACTGGGCGGCGATCATGCACGTCGGGCGCGCCGACGCAATGGCGGCTTCAGGGCTGCTCAACACCGGCGGCAACGCCGGGGGACTGATCGCCACCCCGATCGTCGGCTATCTTTCCAGTCAACATGAGTGGACGCTGGCGTTCTCGATCGGCGCGGCGTTCGCGATCGCAGGCGCCGCCGCCTGGCTGGTGGTGGATCCTGCAAGGGGGGAACCCGCCTGAGCCTCAGGGCGCGGGCCCCTCGGCGACTACCGCGCGGCCGCCGATACTGCCGCGCGCGCTGGCGCGAGCATCGCTCAACCCTTCCGGCCAGCTGAGCTCGAGCGTCCCCGCCCCCTGCGGGGTCTCGAGGTCGAGATGCGCATGCACGATGCCGGTGCGTCCCGGCCAGTCGATCTGCCCGCTGACACTCACGTCCGTCGTCCAGCGGAGCCCGCGCAGCTCGATGCGGTAACCCCCGTGCGCAGCCGCGGCGGAGAAGGTGCCGCCACGCAGCCCGACACCTGCGCCAGGACCCGTGTCGAGCGTGCGGGCGATCGCATCTTCCGCCGTGAGGAGCGCCGCCGTCACGGCGCGCAGGCCGTCCTCGTCCGCCCGATTGGTGGCGGCGCCCCGGGCCGGGGACAGCTCCCGCAGGCTGCGCGCAAAGCGCGGCACCAGGCGCACGGCCGGCACGGCCGCCGCGCAGCTCTCGTCCCCCGTCGCCAGCGTGTCCATGAAGCGCCGTGCGAGCACTGCCCCGCAGGCGCTGCGCGCATACGGCAGGGCATTGACGTGGAAGCTGTTCGCGATGACGACCTGGCGGGCGTGCGCAAAATGCGCGCCCGCCACCACCCCATCGGCCACGCTCGTCATGTTGTCGAGCTCGCCCGAGATCACCAGCACCGGCACGTCCGGATAGCTCGCCGCTGGGAAGCTGAGCGGCGAAGGCGGGAAGGCAGGCGGCGACGGCCACTCGACGCATTGGTCGATGAAACCGTAATCGAGGGGCATACCGCGGTATTCCTCGATCGTGAAGGGGGCGTAGGTCGCGGGCGCCTGCGCCTCGCGCTGCGCGATGCTCCGGTCCCGCGCCCCGAGGCGCTGGGCAGGCGGCAGATGCATGTCGAAGATCTGCGGCGGGTCGTGACAGCTCACCGCGGCCGCGAGCCCGGCGCTGAAGAGTCTCGGATTGCGGGTGGGGTCGCGCGAGTCGACGCTTCCCAGAGTCTCCGCCATCAGCCGCAGGAGCGGCGCGGGGTCGCCGCCGGCAAAGGCGCGCGCCGCCGCGTCCAGCTCCCGCACCGTGGAGAAAGCCGGCGAGCCGGCGAACATGACGATCGCGAGTGCGGCGGCATCGGCGGTGAGCCGCAGCGTGCGGCCGTCGCCGTAGCGCACCGTGGCCACCTCCGGCTGAGCGCGCAGTCTCTCGAGAGCCGGCATGATGTGATCGAGGGAGCTTCCGGGCAGCGCGCTGCAGGCTGGCGAGCGGGCGCACGCCAGGTTGAATTTCTCGCGCATCGCAGGAGCGTAGTGGGGATACCACGGGAAATCGGGCCCGTCGAGCGGGTCGGCGCCATCGAGCACCAGCGCGCGGACCTTCTCCGGGTGGCGCAGCGCAAATACCTGCGCGAAGTAGCTGCCGTACGAATTGCCGTACAGACCGATGCGATCGATCGCGAGCGCCCGCAGCAGCGCGGCGAGATCGTCGGCCGCGAGCGCCGTGCCGTAGAACGGCGCCGTCCGCCCGAGCGCGCGCCCGCAGGCGCCGATGTTGCCTTCGGTGAGCTGCGGGGCGGTCTGCAGCTGATGGCAGTCGATCGCGCCCGAGCGACCGGTGCCGCGGTTGTCCATGATGAGGACGTCGTAGCGGGCGCGCAGCGGAGCGAACAGCGCCAGGTAATCATCGCGGGACTCGGTGGCCGCATAGCCCGGGCCTCCCTCGGTCGCAACCAGCGTGCCGGCGGCGGCACCGGGCGCGGCGTGCGGGTAGTACTCGAAGTAGATCGGGAGCGTGCCGGGTACGGCGCCACTCGGATCGAGCGGACGCAGTGTCGATCCGCACCAGGGCGCGGCGGTGACGCAGCGTTGTAAGGTGAGGCGCCCGACTGCTAGAGTCGCCGCAGCCTGCGCATCCGGCTGCGCCGCAGGGGTCCCGGCCGCGGCGCCGGGCAGCGCAGCCGCTGCGTGCGCTAGCAGAGCGCTGAGAAGGAAGTGGCTTGCGCTACGCACGGCAGAATGCTGCTCCACGGTCGGTGCCTGCTATTGTAGCGATATCCGGGACGCGACCCGTGTCCCGAACGGTCCGTGGGGGATGCAATGTCGAACCGTATCGTCGCGCTATTCCTCATCGCCTGGGCGCCGCTCGCATGGGCAGACGGCACCGCGCCGCTCAAGACGCGCAACGTCGTGCTCATCGTGAGCGATGGGCTGCGCTGGCAGGAGATGTTCACCGGCGCCGACCCACTGCTGCTGAATGAGAAGAACGGCGGCATCTGGGACCAGGAGGCGGACCTCAAGCGCAGCTTCTGGCGCGACGACGTGAACGAGCGCCGCAAGGCGCTGTTCCCCTTCATCTGGACCACGGTCGCCGCGCACGGTCAGATCTTCGGCAACCAGCTGAAAGGCAGCATCGCGCGCGTCACCAACACCTTCTGGTTCTCTTACCCCGGCTACAACGAGATGCTCTCGGGCCACGCCGATGCGCGCGTCAACTCCAACGAGTTCGGGCCGAACCCCAACATCACGGTGTTCGAATGGCTGAATGGCCAGCCGGACTTCAAGGGCCAGGTGTCGGTGTTCGCCACCTGGGCGACGTTCCGCGACATCTTCAACGTCGGCCGCAGTCACCTGCCGCTGCAGGTCGGCTGGGACCCGCCCTATAAAGGTGACGTCAGTCCGCGCGAGGCGGTGGTGAACGAGCTCTACCGCACCACCACCGAGCTCGAGGACACGGACGTCTACGACTCGTTCCTGCAGATCCCGCTGATGGACTCCTTCGCCAAGGCGCAGCCGCGGGTGCTGTTCGTCGGCTACGGCGAGACCGACAACTGGGGACACATGGGCCGCTACGACCTGCTGCTGCACGCCGCGCACTCCTTCGACCATTACGTCGAGCAGCTGTGGAACACGCTGCAGAAGATGCCCGCGTACCGCGATCGGACGACCTTCATTCTCACCGCCGATCACGGGCGCGGCAGCGGCCCGGTCGAATGGAAAGAGCACGGCGTCGAGGAGAAAGGCTCGGAGAACATCTGGATCGCGGTGATCGGCCCCGACACCGCGCCGCTCGGGGAGCGCACGCAGACGCACGAGGTACACCAGGCGCAGATCGCCGCGACCATCGCGGCGCTGCTCGGCAAGGATTACCGCCAGGCGGTGCCGCAGGCGGCGCCGCCCATCGAGGAAGTTCTACCGAGGCCGCGTTGAGCGCCCCTCGAGCGCCGTGAGGATCGCCGAGAGCAGCCGCGTGGGATCCGGCGGGCATCCTGACACGGCGACGTCCACCGGAATGACGTTGGCGATGCGCCCGCGGCTCGCATAGCCGGCGCCGAAGATGCCGCCGGTGCAGGCGCAATCGCCGACCGCCACCACCAGCTTCGGGTCCGGTGTCGCCTCGTAGGTGCGGCGCAAGGCGGTCTCCATGTGCCTCGAGACAGGGCCTGTCACGAGCAGCAGGTCCGCGTGCCGCGGGCTGGCGACGAAACGGATGCCGAGACCTTCGATGTTGTAGAGCGGGTTGTTGAGCGCGTGGATCTCGAGCTCGCAGCCGTTACAAGAGCCCGCATCCACCGCGCGCACGCACAGGGCACGCCCCAGCACCGCGAGGATGCGCGTCTGCAGCGCTTCACGCAGGCGCAGAGACTCGTCGGCGGCGGGCGCGGGCTCGCTCGCGATTCCGACCGAGGCAATCTGGCGCAGCGTCTTCAGCATGCGGCGCTCCTAGAGGTCGTGCCCGCTGTAGGACAGGTTGAAAGACTTATTGATCAGGGGGAAATCGGGCACGATGTTGTCGATGATCGCGTGCTCGAGCGCCGGCCAGTTCTGCCACGAGGGATCGTGCGGGTGACAGCGGCTGATGGTGCCCTGCGGGCCGGCTTCGAGCGCCACCAGCACCGGTCCGCGCCAACCCTCGATCGCGCCGATCCCGATTGACCCCGCCGCGGGGAGAGCGACCGCCTCGAGACGCGATCCCGCGGGGATGCCCGCGGTGATGCGCTCTATCAGCCGCAGCGATTCGGCCAGCTCATCGAATCGCAGCGCGACGCGTGCCGCGACGTCGCCCGCCCTGCTGCCGAGCCTGGCAACCGCCAGCTCCCCATACGGGGCACAGGGCCAGTCGATGCGCAGATCGAATGCCTGGCCGCTGGCGCGCCCCGCCAGTCCCGTCAGGCCGAGCCGTGCGGCAAGCGACGGCGCGATCGTGCCGGCACCGGTGAAGCGGTCGCGCACTCCGGCGTGCTCATCGTAGATCGCGCGCAGCCCGAGCGCCTCATGCGCGATCTGGCCCGCACACGAGCGCAGCTCGTCTGCGCCGGCGCCGGTCAGATCGACGGCGGTGCCGCCGGGCACGATGGCGCTCATCAGGTAGCGCTCACCGAGCACCACGGCACAGGCGCGCAGCAGCCGCTCCTTCAGGCGCGAAAACTGCGCGAGGCCGAAGGCGAAGCCGGCATCGTTTCCGAGCGCACCGAGGTCCCCGAGGTGATTGGCCACACGCTCGAGCTCGAGGCACAGCGCGCGCAGCCAGGCGGCGCGCGGAGGGATCGTGGCGTCCGCCATGCTCTCGAGTGCCTGGCAGTAGGCCCAGGAGAACGCGACGGCCGAGTCGCCCGATACGCGCGCGGCGAGTCGATGGGCCTCGAGGATCGGCAGCTCGGTAAAGCGCCGCTCGATGCCTTTGTGAACGTAGCCGAGCCGTTCCTCGAGCCGCAGCACTTTTTCCCCGACGACCGAGAAGCGAAAGTGTCCCGGTTCGATGATGCCCGCGTGCACGGGGCCGACGGCAATCTCGTGCACACCCTCGCCCTCCACCCGCACGAACTCATAAGCGTCGATCCCGGACGCCTCGGCGGACGCCGGCGGCGGCGGATCGACCAGCGGCCGGAATCCGGGCGGCCAGGCGTTGTGCCGCAGCCAGGGACGGGTGTCCGGGTCCGACGCGCGCACCCCGCTCAGGTCCGCCGCTGCCCGCTGCATTCGGGTGGCGCACGGAAAAACCTCCTCGAGCCCGGGATAGCTCGAGGTGTCGGCGTCGAGCGGCAGACTGAGGAGCAGCGGTCCCGTGGTGGTGAAGAAAGCCGCGCGCACGGTCGGCGTGCCACGCTCGGCGCCGCTCACCCAGAGCGCGGCGAGCCGCGCGCCGCTCTCGGCCAGCTCGCGTGCGGCGTGCCTCCATTCCTTTGGGGACAGACTTTGCGCATTGAAGTCCTGCTGCGCCACGTCAGCCCCCACCGATCAGGCGCGCCGCCGCCCGGTACCAATCCGCAAGGTAAGGCGGGATATAGAGCCCGAGCCCGAGCACCAGAGCGAGGTGCACGAACACCGGCAGCAGCGCCGGCGGATGCGGCAGGCGCTTGGCGGTCGTCTCGCCGAATACCATCGGTTGCACACGGCCGAAAATGGCCGCGAACGCCACCGCGAGCGCCGTGAGCAGTATCGGCGTTGCCCAGGGCTGCTCGCGCATCGCGGTGGTGAGGATCAGGAACTCGCTGGCGAACACGCCGAAGGGCGGCAGCCCGAGAATGGCGAGCGATCCCATCATGAGGCCCCAGCCGATGGTCGGACTCAGGGTGATGAGGCCGCGGATCTGATCCATGAGCTGCGAGCCGGCCTTCTGCGCAGCGTGGCCCGCGGCGAAGAAGATCGCGGACTTGGTGAGCGAGTGCACCGTCATGTGCAGCAGTGCGGCGAAGTTGGCCACCGGGCCACCCATGCCGAAGGCGAAGGTGATGATGCCCATGTGCTCGATCGAGGAGTAGGCGAACAGGCGCTTGATGTCACGCTGGCGCCAGAGCAGGAACACCGCGAGCACCACCGACAGCAGTCCGAAGCCCATGAGCATCTGCGACGGCAGAGCGGAGTGCAGCGACCCCTCGACCAGCACCTTGCAGCGCACGACGGCGTAGATGGCCACATTGAGCAGCAGGCCCGAGAGCACGGCGGAGATCGGCGTCGGGCCTTCGGCGTGCGCGTCCGGCAGCCAGTTGTGCAGCGGCACGAGCCCGACCTTGGTGCCGTAACCGACCAGCAGGAACACGAACGCGAGGCCGAGCACCGCCGGCTCGAGCTGTCCTTTGACACCGTTCAGGTGCGTCCACAGGAGCGCGCTCACGCCCTCGGCGCCGATGGCGTGCTCGGCCGCGAAGTACAGCAGGATGGTGCCGAACAGCGCCTGGGCGATGCCGACGCCGCAGAGAATGAAGTATTTCCAGCCGGCCTCGAGACTCGCCGCGGTCCGGTAGAGCGTCACCAGCAGCACCGTCGAGAGCGTCGCGGCTTCCATGGCCACCCACAGCAATCCCATGTTGTTGGTGGTGAGAGCGACCAGCATGGTCGACATGAAGAGCTGATACATGCTGTGGTAGAGACGCAGCTGCGCGGCGCGCACCCGGCCGTGCTCCATCTCGACGCGCATATACGGGCGCGAGAAGATCGCGGTCGTGAGCCCGACGAATGCGGTGAGCGTCACCAGGAACACGTTGAAGGCGTCGATGAAGAACTGGTCGTGGGCCATGACCAAGCGGCCCACGGCGACCACGCGCACCGCGAGCGCGCAGGCGGCGAGGAAGGTGAGCAGACTGAAGCCGATGTTGAGCTCGGGCGCGAAGCGCCGCGCCCCGAGCATGCCGAGCGTCAGCGCACCGGTCAGCGGGGTCGCGAGCAGGATGAGCAGCTCCATGCTCAGGTCCCCCTCCTCTGCCCGGCTTCCTCCCTGAGCGTCTCGAGGTGATGCAGGTCGAGGCTGTCGAACTGCTCGCGGATCTGGAAAAAGAAGATGCCGAGCACCAGCACCGCCACCAGCACATCGAGCGCCACGCCGAACTCCACCACCATCGGCATGCCGTAGGTCGCGCTCATGGCGCCGAAGAACAGGCCGTTCTCCATGGAGAGGAAGCCCACCACCTGCGACATGGCCTTGCGGCGCGTGATCATCATCAGGAAGGACAGCAGCACGACCGCGACGGCGATGCCGATCGCGTTGCGCGTCGCGGTGCTGGCGAGCTGCGAGATCGGCTGGGCGAGGCCGAAGGCGAATACCACGATCAGCACGCCGAGCAGCATCGTCCCGGAGATGTTGAGCAGCGGCTCGGCATCCCAGTAGACGCCGAGCCGGCGGATCAGGCGATGCAGCAGCCAGGGCAGCAGGATCACCTTGAGGCCGAGGGTGAGCGCGGCCGAAAGGTACAGGTGATGCTGCCCGGTGCGCGCGGCCAGGAGCAGCGTCGCGAGCAGCAATACGCTCCCCTGCACGGCGAGCAGGTTGACCAGATTCACGACGCGCCGCTGCGACAGCATGGCGAAGGACAGGAGCAGCAGCAGCGCGGCGCAGAAGTTCAGCAGCTGCAGGGTCAGGGGAACGGCGCTCATTATTCCTAAGCTCCCAGCAGCAGGTGCACCAGCAGCCCGAGCACCGCAAACAGAAACGCCGTCGCGAGGAACTCCGGCGCCCGGAACACCCGCAGTTTCGCCGACACGGTCTCGATCAGGGCGAGCACGCCGCCGGCGGCGATGAGCTTCCCGGCCAGGAGCGGAATCGAGGCGAGCAGCGCCAAGGGGCCGCCCTGGCCCGTCGATACGCCCCAGGGAATGAAGAGCGCAAAGCCGATGCAGGCGTAGTTGAAGAGCTTGAGTGCGGCCGCCCACTCCATCAGCGCCAGGTGACGCGCCGAGTACTCGAGCAGCATCGCCTCGTGGATCATGGTGAGCTCGAGATGGGTCGCGGGGTTGTCGATCGGGATGCGCGCATTCTCCGCGAGCAGCACCATGGTGAAGGCGACCGCCGTGAAGGCGAGGCTCGGATAGAGGCCGAGCGTCTGGGTCGCAAGATGCTCGGTGATCGCGGGCAGCGCTGTGGTCGCCGAGATGAGCGAGGCGACGAAGATGATCATGAGGAGCGCGGGCTCGGCAAGGAATCCGACCATCATCTCGCGGCGCGCGCCGAGCGTGCCGAAGGCGGTGCCGACGTCCATGGCGGCCAGCGACATGAAGACCCGCGCGGTCGCGAGCAGGCCGACGAGCGCGATCGCATCGGCGATGCGGGTGAACGGCAGCCGGGTGCCCATCGAAGGAATGATGCCGGCGGCCGCCACCATCGCGCCGAAGGTGATGTAGGGGGCGAGGCGAAAGAGCTGTGAGGCGTTGCCGGCAATCACCGCGTCCTTGTGAAAGAGCTTGCGGATGCCGCGATACGGGAGCCAGATGCTGGGGGCGCTGCGGTTCTGCAGCCAGGCGCGGCATTGATTGATCCAGCCGACGAACAGCGGTGCCGCGGCGAGCGCCGCGGCCAGCTCGAGCAACTGGGTCACGATCTCGATCGGTCTCATAGCACCAGCGCCAGGAGCGCCACCAGCGTCACGAAGCTGTAGAGAAGATAGGTGGCGATGCGCCCCTGCTGAACCCAGGCGAAACCGTCCGCGATGCGCTGGACCAGCCCGCCGAGGGGCTCGTACAGGCGCTCCCAGATCCGGTCCCCGATCACGACCCGGTAGCGCGGCGCCCGATCGAAGGGCGTCGGCAGCTCACGCCGCAGCAGGAAGAACTGGCCGAAAATGTGGCGGATCGGCTGGCCGAAGCCTTCGGCTGTATCCTGCATGCGGGCATCGAGCCGGGCGAAGCCGCAATCCCAGGGATCGGCGCGCCGCACCCGCCGGTGATAGAAGAGCCGCACGCCGAGAATGGTGAGCAGCACGACGGCCGTCACGGCGAGCAGGAAGCCGAGCGCCGAGTAGGAGGCCTGGCGGCCGGGAATCGGCTCGAGCAGCCACCAGGGAGCGGTCTGTGCCGGCAGATCGGCGCCGCTCAGCTGCTTCACCACGCCGCGCAGGCCGTGGATGATCTGAGTGGGAAACAGCGCGAGCGCGATACAGCCCCCCGCGAGCCACACCAGCCCGAGGCGCTGCAGGATGCCGGCGTCGTGCGCGCGGGCGAGCGCCGCTTCCCGGGGCTGTCCGAGGAAGATCACTCCGAAGAACTTGACCATGACGTAAGCGGCGAGCGCCGCCGCCAGCACCACCACCGCGGCCGCCATCGGCAGCAGCATGTTGACGAAGGTGCGCGGCACTTCGTGGGCGAACAGGAAGGCCTGCAGCAGCAGCCATTCGGAGACGAAACCGTTGAGCGGCGGGAGCCCCGCGAGCGCCAGCGCACCGATCAGCGTGAGCCACGCCACCCACGGCATGCGGTGGATCAGCCCGCCGAGGCGGCCGAGATTGCGCTCGCCGGTCGAGTGCAACACCGCGCCGGTGCCCACGAACAGCAGGCTCTTGATGAACGCGTGGTTCAGGGTGTGATAGAGGAGCGCGATGAGGGCGAGCGCCGCCAGCATCGGCATGCCGACGCCGCGAAAGACGATCGCCAGCCCGAACGCCGTGAAGATGATCCCGATGTTCTCGATCGAGGAGTAGGCCAGCAGCCGCTTCATGTCGCTCTGCGCCGCGGCGAACACCACGCCGTACAGCGCGGTGAAGAGGCCCACCGCGAGCGCCACGACGCCCCACCACCACACCGGCTGCCCGAGGAGATCGAAGGTGATGCGCAGCACCCCGTATACGGCGGTCTTGAGCATCACGCCACTCATCAGGGCCGAGACCGGCGAGGGCGCCGCCGGATGGGCCTCCGGGAGCCAGACGTGCAGCGGCACGAGTCCCGCTTTCGCGCCGAAGCCAAACAGAGCGAGCAGAAACGCGGCGGCGGCCCAGGGGGCCGGCAGGTGAGCCGCGCGCATCGCATCGAAAGTGAATTGCCAGCTGCCACCCTGCATTACGCCGAAGGCGAGCAGGATTGCGATCGCCCCGACGTGGGCGATCAGCAGATACAGGAACCCCGCCCGGCGGATCTCGGGCAGACTGTGCTGCGTGGTCACGAGAAAGTAGGACGACAGCGCCATCGTCTCCCAGGCGACCATGAACGCGTAGGCGTCGTCGGCGAGCATCACGAGCCCCATGCTCGCGAGGAACAGGTGGTACTGCAGGCACAGCAGCCCCGCCGAGGTGCCGTGGCCGCGGCGGAAATAGCCGGCCGCGAACACCGAGATGCCCGCCGAGGCGGCCCCGAGCAGGAACAGGAACACGCGGCTCAGCCCGTCGAGCCGCAGGTGCACCGGCAGGTCGGGCAGACCGATGACGAGAATCGCCCGCTCGGGCGCTCCACTCAAGCTCCACACCGCGACCGCGGCCAGCGCGACGCTGATGAGCGCGCTGAGCGGAAAGAGCGTGCGGGCGACGTACCGCAGACTGGTCGGGCGCGCGAGGCCCGCCACGCCGATGAGGCCCCAGAGGACCAGGAGCGCGAGGCAGGCGGTGAGGGGCGAGTGCGGCGCGGGCGTCACAGCGGAGTACAACTGAAGTCGCGCTGGATTATAATGATATTAGATGCCGCGTCGCATCCCCGGAGTGGCACATTTGCCGCGCGAAGTTCGCACCGCACGCCTGACGATCCTCATCGACCCGCGCAAGAAGGCGCTGTTCGAGCGGCTGTGTGCGGAGGAGGACGCCACCCCGTCGCAGGTCGTGCGGCGCCTGATCCGGCGCTACATCGAGGAGCGCAGCGGTCGGCCGTGGAATCCGCCGGAGAAGAGTCCGCCCCGGAGCGCCCGACGCTCCTGAGCGCCTCAGGTCACGACGGCGGGAACCTGGCCAGGACGGCCGCCACCGCCGCCCGGATCGGAGCTTCCGAATTCTCCATGTCCGACCGGGTCAGCTCCTTCCTCGCCCAGCCGTGCCACACCGCCCGGTGGCTGTGGCCGTCGAAGAGGTCGATCGACAGTGTCCCCTCCCGGTACTGGTGCACGTCGACGTCCGTGCCCCAATAGGGATAGCCCCACCAGCCGGGACCCCACCAGCCAGGCCCCATATATGCCGAGGGGTAGGACTGCACGTCGACGCGCTCACGTGCGCCGATGGTGAAATCGACCACGAAATCGGCGGCCGCGGCGTTCTCGGTGTAGGTGAAGCCCCTGCGCGTCAGCTCAGCCTGAATGGCATCGTGAGCGCGCTGCACCACCAATGGGTTGGCCGAGCCATGGCGCTCGCGCGCCAGCCAGGTGAAGGAGTGGTAGCTGGCGAAGCTTGCCGCGTGGTCATAGTCGCTCGAGACGCGAGTCGTCTCGCACGCCGCCAGTGCCAGAGCGGACAGCGCCCCCGCAAGCCACAACGAAAGAAGTAACGGCCGGCGCGGCCCGGACCTTCGCAGTGACATGACAGACTCCTCCTTCTTGCTGGTCGGGAAAAGTCTGCCTCCGGGCGCTGCGCCCGCCATCCGTAGTTATGCGCAGCGGGAATGCGCGGGGAGAACGAGCCGGGTCCGGGCTACCTTCCCGGCAGCCTCTCCCTGGCCTGATCCCGGGCGTGTGGATCCTGATCCCTCGAGCGCCAGGTCGCCGCTACGAGATAAACGACGAACAGGGTACCGACCACGTAAAAGGCGATGTCGAGATTACTCATCAAGGCGAGGCTACCGCTCCCGCTGTGAGCGGCGCGTTAAGAAGCCCCCGAGCACGAAGCATGAGGGTCTCGAATTTCAATCTCAGCAGGAATGTTAGAAAACCATCTGGTTTGGCCTCCCTGAGCCCCTCTGGAGGGGCTCAAAGAAGCTCACTTAGACGGTTTTCTAACAATTGGCGGATTTTCCAGTTCCGGACCTCATCGGTAGGCGCCCCTCGCCCTCAGGCCGTTCGCGGCTGGGGCTCCCTGAGAATGAGGAAGACGCTCGCCACCACCAGGGAGGACGCGAGCAGCATCCGCACGGTCAGGCGACCAGCGGATTCACCCAGGCGTGGCTCGCCACGCGCGTCACCGGCATGCGCGCGAGCAGCACCGCACCTGCTGCCGGAACACGAACACCCCGAGCGCGATCGTGATGAGGGGCAGCGACGCCTCGATCACCGAGGTTAAGCCGGAGGGAACGTACTGCTCGGCCCAGAAGAGCGCCCCGTAGGTGGCGACGAACAGAAACAGCGCCGTCAGCGCGATGCCGCGCCACTCGACAACCACCGCTGCGGTGCGCGCACCACCCGGCCTGACCGGAGCGCATCGGTACTTTCTGCTACTTCCCAGGAGCCGGCCCTTTGCGTAGTCTCTGCGCACCCGTGCCACGGTTGTCGAGGAGAAGTCGCATGAAGCCGGTGTTCGATGAGTCCCGCCGCCAGCTGCTCAAGAAGGTCGCTCTCGGCACGGTCCTGATTCCGGTCGTCGTGAAGACGGCGGGCGCGGCTGACCTGCCGCTGGTCTCGGCGGACGACCCGACCGCGCAAGCGCTCAAATACACTCCGGACGCCAGCAAAGCCACCGCTGCCAAGCCTGGCAGCAAGTGCGCCACCTGCGCTCTCTACCAGGGCGGGACCGCGGCCCAGGGCGGTTGTCTGCTGTTCCCCGGCAAGGCCGTCAAGGCCACCGGCTGGTGCAGCTCCTGGACCCCGAAACAGTCGTAGCAGCCGCGCGCCAGCGCGCTTGCGCGTGCCTCCCCGCGCTGCTGGACGCAATGCGGGTGAGGTACGCTCGCACTCATGAAACCCGCCGGCCTGAATACCCGGTGCGTGCACGCTGCGCACTCCCCCGACACGGCGATCGGCTCGATCGCCGAGCCCATCTATCTCAGCACCACGTTCGAGCGCGACGCGGACGGCGAGTACCCACGCGGCTATCGCTACAGCCGCGAGGGCTCGCCTAACCGCACGGCCCTCGAAGGCTGTGTCGCGGCGCTCGAGGGAGGCGTCGGCGCAGTGGCGTTCGCCTCGGGGCTAGCGGCCAACATGGCGGTGCTCGAGCTCCTCAAGGCGGGCGAGCGGCTGGTCGCACCGCGCGAGGTCTACTATGGAACGCTCAAACAGTTCTACGAACTCACCAGGATCCGCGGCGCCGGACTCGAGGTCATCGACTTCCTCGACCCCCCGGCGATCGAGACTGCGATCGGCGGCGGCGCGCGCCTGGTATGGAACGAGACTCCCACCAATCCGCTGCTCAACGTCACGGACCTGAAGCGCGTCGTGGCGCTCGCGCACGAGGCCGGAGCGCTGGTCGTGTGTGACAACACCTTCGCGACGCCGGTGTGTCAGCGACCGTTCGCTTTCGGCGTCGACCTCGTGATCCACAGCGCCACCAAGTACCTCGGCGGCCACAGCGACGTGCTGGGCGGTATCGTCGTCGTGCACGAGGATGCAGCCCTGCTCGAGCGCCTGCGGGCCTGGCAAAGCATGGCGGGCTCGCCGCTCGCGCCGTTCGACTGCTGGCTGCTGCGCCGAAGCATCTCGACGCTGGCGCTGCGCGTACGCGCGCAATGCCGGGGAGCCCTCGAGGTGGCGCAGTTCCTCGCCGGCCATCGCGCCGTCGAACGCGTTTTCTACCCCGGCCTCGCCTCGCATCCGGCGCACGCGCTCGCCGCCGCGCAGATGCCGGGCGGCTTCGGCGCCATGCTGTCGGTGTGCGTGACCGGCGGCCGCGAGGCGGCCATGCGCGTTGCCAGCCGCACCCACCTCTTCACGCGCGCCACCAGCCTCGGCGGGGTCGAGAGCCTGATCGAGCATCGCGCGTCCATCGAGGGACCCGGCTCGCGCACGCCGCAAAATCTGCTGCGGCTTTCGGTCGGGATCGAGGAGCCGGAGGATCTGGTCGCGGACCTGGCGCAGGCGCTCGCGTAGATTCCCGCCGCGCGCCGCTCAATGGTGCGTGTGGGCGCGGATGAAGCGTCCGAGTCTGGCGAAAGAATCAACGACCTTCACCAGCACGTCGGCATCGATCGGCTTGGCGACGAACAGCAGCGGCGCCCCCGGCAGCCACGGCAGGCCGACGTTCGACAGCTGGCCGCTGAGAAAAATCGTCGGCACCACGTGTCCGAGCGCGTGACAGATCTCCTGCGCGACATCGGCGCCATCCATCTCGCCGGGCAGATTCACGTCCATGATGAGGACGTCGGGAGGCTTGGTACCGCGCGCGATCTGTTCGAGCGCATTCGCCCCGTCAATGGCGGTCAGGGCCTCGTAGCCCTCGGCACGCAGCAGTCTGGCGACGCTCGCGGCGAGCGCCGCGTCGTCCTCGACGTGCAGCACGACGAAAGCCTGCTGTGTGCCCGTCGCGGCTTGCATAGAACACCAACCGGTAAAATGCTAGCGATTCCTGCGCCGCTCCGTCAGTACGCATCTTCGCGTACGGGAACGCCATACAGCCGGCATCAGCGCAGATATGCCTCGGTCGCGTAGCGGCGCATCATCCGGTGGCTGTTGAAGTAGGCGGCATTGGTGGTGATGGCTCCCTTCATCAGCCGGGCCCAACCCGAGGGCTCGGCGTAAAAGAGCGGCAGCACGGTCTGTTCCAGCCTCTCGTACAATGAGCCCGCTCCGTCGATCGACCACCCGGTGACGTTCTCGATACAGCCTTCGATCCACCAGCCGTCGAGCGAGGAGAGGCTGGGAACGCCGTTGAACGCCGCCTTCATCCCGCTGGTGCCCGAGGCCTCGAGCGGCGGCAGCGGCGTGTTGAGCCAGATGTCGCTCCCCGAGATCAGCAGCTGCGCCAGCGCGAGATCATAGTCGGGCAGATAAGCGATCGGGACCTTACCCGCGAGAGATCGCATCTCCCGGTGCAGCAGCGCGATCAGGCGCTTGCCTTCCTCATCGCGCGGGTGCGCCTTGCCGGCGAGCACGATCTGGAAGGGCCGTTGGCGCGCGATCGCCTCGAGCCGCCCGGGATCCGTGAACAGCAGATCCGGCCGCTTGTAGGCCGTCATGCGGCGCGCGAAGCCGATGATCGGCGCGTCCGCACTCAACGTGAGGCCGGTGAGCTCGCGTACGCGCTCGATCAACGCCTGCTTGGCCGTGAGGTGCGCCGCGCGGATCTCGGCATCCGGGATGCGCTCGGCCCGGACCAGCAGCTCGGGCTCGTGGCACCAGCCGGCCACGTGACGGTCGTAGAGCGCGCGAAAGCTCGGGGCCGCCCAGGTGTAGGGATGCACCCCGTTGGTGATCGCCCGCACCTGGTAGCCCGGATACATCCGCGCCGAGATCTCGGCGTGCCGCTGGGCGACCCCGTTCACGAAGTCGCTCAGCGACAGCGCCAGCTGCGTCATGTTGAGCTGGTCGCGGCCCGCGAGCTGCTGCAATTCCGCGAGATCGAGGCGGACGGCGCTCGAGCCCGCGAGTTCGCCGCTGCGGAACAGCCGCTGTACCAGCTCGTAGGAGAAGCGGTCGTGTCCCGCCTCGACCGGCGTATGAGTCGTGAAGCGGCAGAGCTGGCGGACGCGCGGCACGTCGTAGGGCGATTCGCCGGATCGCAGCTCGCTCGGCGGGTAGGTGAAACGGCGCAGCAGCTCAAGTCCAAGGAGCGCCGAATGGCCTTCGTTCATGTGGTAGGCGCTGATCTCGAATCCGAGGGCCCGCAGCACGCGCACGCCGCCCAGCCCGAGAACCATCTCCTGCATCAGACGGTAGCGATCGTCGCCGCCATAGAGATAGTGGGTGATCTCGCGATCCGCCGGCGCGTTCTCGGGGAGATCGGTATCGAGCAGTATGACGGGCGCGCGTCCCCCGAGGTCGCTCTCCACCACATAGAGCCACGCGCCTACCCACACCGCCCGGTCCTCGATCCACACGGCCACTTTGGCATCGAGCGGCGCCGCCCGGCGGGCCGGATCCCACAGAGCGGGATGCTCGATCTGCCGGCCCTCGGGATCGAGCTCCTGGCGAAAATAGCCGGCGCGGCTGACGAGCGTGACCCCGACCAGCGGCAGAGACAGATCCGCCGCCGAGCGCAACGTGTCGCCCGCGAGCACTCCTAAACCACCGGCATAGGTCGGGACGTCGCTGCGCAGCGCGATCTCCATGGAGAAGTAGGCGACCCGCGCCTGCTGCAGGAACTCATCCAGCATGGCAGCGCGGCTTCAAGGTGGCTCAGGGCCGCCGCGCGCCTTCTGTGCGCACCTCAGTCCGGATCGAGCCGACCACGCCCTGAAGCTGCTGCGAGACCGCATCCAGCACCTCGTCGAGCGACAGAACGCCGGTCAGGTGCCCGGCTGCGTTCACCACCGGAAGCCGGCGCACGCCGATCCGCCGCATCTCGGCCAGAGCGGAGTTCAGCGATGCGTCCTCGCGGACCACGACCGGCTCGCGAGTCATCACCTCACCGACCTTGACCTGGCGCGGATCCGTGCCCTTGGCCAGCACGCTCACCACGATATCGCGGTCAGTGAGCACCCCCACCGGCCGCGGCGCCACATAGTACGGCTCGACGACGATCAGATAGCCGATGTGATACTGGCGCATCAGTCTGGCGGCCGTGTCCAGCTCCTCGTGTGCCCCGATCGTCACGGGGTTGCCCTGGCAGATTTCGCTGACGATCATGATGCCTCCCGCTTGCCGATCGGCTTCACTTTGCTCCAACGGCGGGCGCCCGAAATCCGTAGTTGTGCATAGGGCGGCGTGCCACCCTTCAGCTCACCGTTTCCGCGCTGTAGCGCGCCAGCAGCCCCGTGCGCACCGCCCGGCGGTAGACCCGCACGAAGTAATAGCCCGCCAGCGCGATCTCGGACGCCGCCAGCGCCAGCGCGATGAGGGCGGGAAGCGGTGCGAACGGCCGGCCGTCGAGCACGGTGCGCATTCCTTCGAACACGTAGGACGGCGGCAGAACGTGGGCGATGCCGCGCATCCAGGCCGGCAGGATGCTGAGCGGATAAAACACCGCGCAGAACGGCGACAGCAGCGCCGGTATCGGCCACACCAGCCACTCCGACGCCGGTCCGAACCGCAGGACCATCGCGCTCGCCATGATCCCGAGCGCGACCCCGAATCCGTACAGCACCGCGAGGAACAGCAGCAGGTGCGCGCCGAGGGCCAGGAACGACAGGCCGAAGACCGGCACGGCCAGCGCCACCATCACGGTAAGCCCGATCAGGCTGGTCGCGATGCTGGCGAGCACCAGGCCGGTCACGTACTCCGAGATCCTGAGGGGACTCGCAAACAAGTTGAGGAAGTTGCGCGACCACACGTCCTCGAGGAACGCGGTGGTCAATCCCTGCATCACGCGCCCGCACAGGTCCCACAGCAGCACCGCGCCGAGGAACACCGTGGTGAAATTGATTCCGGCAGCGCTGACGCTGTTCAGGAAGCGCGCGATGAACCCCCACAGGACGATGTCGATTCCGACCCACGCGAACATCGGCAGGGCGCGCACCGGGCTGCCGCGCAGCAGGTACCACTGGCGCAGCAGTATGGCCGCAACCGGCGCGATTCTCATGCGAGCCGCTCCGCCGGCTTCGCCAGCGGCTCGCGCGCCAGCTGGATGAACAGCTCCTCGAGGTTGGGCGCGCCGTGCTCGCGCGGCAGCGAGCGCGGGTCGCCCGCGAGCAGAATCCGCCCGTGCGACAGGAACAACACCCGGTCGCAGACTTCCTCGACCTCGTACATGTTATGCGAGGTCCAGAGGACGCCGCAGTCGCTGTGGCGCGCGAGCGCACGGATGGCGGCGCGGGTGTCCCGCGCGGCCGCGGGATCGAGCGATGCGGTCGGCTCGTCGAGCAGCAGCAGCCGCGGGCGGTTGAGCAGCGCCTTGGCGAGCGCCACCCGCGTCAGCTCTCCCGAGGACAGCACGCCGCACTTGGTGTCGCGCAGCGCCTCGAGCTGAAACTGCCCGAGCAGCTCCTCGACCCGGTGGCGCAGAGAATGGACGCGGTAGATGAGGCCGAAGAAGTTGAGGTTCTGCGCCACGGTGAGATTGCCCGGCAGGCTCGCGTACACGGCGGCAAAGTTGGTGCGTGCCAGAGCGAGCGAGCGTTGCCGGGAGACATCCAGATCACCGATGCGAATCGAGCCGGAGTCCGGCGTCAGCACGGCGAGCACGGTGTTGATGATGGTGGTCTTGCCGGCGCCGTTGGGACCCAGGAGGCCGAGGATCTCGCCGGGGGCGACCTCGAACGAGACGCCGTCGACGGCCAGCACCTCACCGTAGCTCTTGCGCAGGCCGCGCACCCGCAACGCTGCCGCCGCGGCGGAGCCGGCCGGGTGCTCGCTGCGCGCGGTCAAGAAGGCGGCGACGGCCGCGAGGGCGGCTCCTGCGTCACCTCGTACCAGATGGCGTTCAGAACGCCGAACGTGAGCGCCAGACCGAGCCCGAGAATCCAGCTGAAATACCACATGCAGAGCGCTCCGCAGTCTCCGGCTCAGTAGAGGCCCGTGTGCTGCCGGACCGACTCGAGCGTGATCCGGCCCTTGAGCACACGAAATACCCAGACAGTGTAAGCGAGCACGATGGGCAGGAGCACCAGCACGGCAATCAGCATGATGCCAAGCGTGCGTGCGCTGCTCGAGGCGTCCCACACCGTGAGACCCTGGTCGGGATGGGTGGACGAGGGCATGAGGAACGGAAACAGCGCGATGCCCGCGGTCAGGATCGTGCCCGCAACCGCGGCGCCGCTCGACAGTATGCCGAGACCTGTCCTGCCCGAGCGCAGGAGCGAGGCGGCGAGCCCCGCGCCGATCACCGCCACCGCTGGTACGAGCCAGAGCACTGCGTGCGCGTGGAAGTTGCCGAGCCACGCGCCGCGGGCGACCGCGACGTGCTTGCCGAGGGGACTCGAAGGACCCAGAGGGTCGAGCGCCGAGCTGATCCGGTGCCCGTCGAGGTTCGCCACCCAGACACCGGCGAGAGCGAAGCCGGCGATGAATACTACCGCTGCCCAGGCGCCGAGCGCCGCGGCGCGCCGCGACATCGGCTCACCCACCTTGAGCGCCGCATACGCCGAGCCGTGCATGATGAGCATCGCGAGGCTCACCAGGCCGACGAGCAGCGCGAACGGACGCAGGAGCGCGAAAAAACCGCCGCTGAACACCGGGCGCTGCAGCGCGTCGAATTCCAGCGGCAACCCGAGAAAGAGATTGCCGAAGGCCACGCCGAACAGCAGCGCGGGGACCGCGCCGCCGATCGTCAGGGCCCAGTCCCAGGCATTGCGCCAGCGCGGATCGGGGATCTTGTTGCGGAAGATGAAGCCCACCGGCCGCAGAATGAGCGCCACCAGCAGCAGGAACATCGCCAGATACAGGCCCGAGAAGGAAGCGGCGTAGAGCAGCGGCCAGGCCGCGAACACCGCACCCCCGGCGAGAATGAACCACACCTGGTTGCCGTCCCACACCGGCTCGATGGACTCGAGCAGCGCACGGCGCTCCTCGTCGGTGCGGCCGATGAAGCGGAACGTGGCCCCGACCCCCAAGTCGAAGCCGTCCATGAGCGCAAAGCCGATGAGCAGCGCGCCGAGGATCAGCCACCAGATCAACCGCAGCGTCTCATAGTCGGGCACGGGCGCCCCCCTCGGGCCAATACCCCAGTCCGTCCGGGCCGCGGCGAATCATCCGCGTGAGCAGGAACACGTCCACGGCCGCGAGTGCCGAATAGAAGATCACGAAGCCGCAGAGCGACAGCACGATGTTGCCCGCGGGAACCGGCGATGCGCCGAGGAAGGTGGGCAGCACCCCGTCGATCGCCCAGGGCTGCCGGCCGTACTCGGCCACGATCCAACCGAGCTCGGCGGCGATCCACGGCAGCGGCAGGGCGAGGAATGCGGCGCGCAGAAACCAGCGATGATGCTGGAAGCGATGGCGCGCCGACAGGTAGAAGGCGGTCGCGAACAGCAGGACCAACAGCAATCCGATACCGACCATGAGGCGGAAGCACCAGAAAAGTACGGCGACGTCGGGCACGGTCGACCAGGCCGCCGTCTCGATCTGAGCGGCGGTGGCACGCGCGGGGTCGGCGACGTAACGCAGCAGCAGCAGCCCGTAGCCGAGGTCGTCGCGGTGCTCCTCGAACAGCGCGCGCGCGGCTGCATCCTCCGGATGCTCGCGCAGCACCGTCAGCGCCGCATGCGCCTCGATGCCGCTCGCGATGCGGGCGCGGGCGCGGGCGACCAGATCGAAGATGCCGAGCACCGGCTCGCTGGCCGAGCGCGTCGCAATCAGGCCGAGGACCCAGGGCACCTTGAGCTCGTCATGGGTCGTATGCGCGACATCGTCCGGAATGCCGAACACCGTGAAGCCGGCTGGCGCCCGCTCGGTGTGCCACTCGGCTTCGATCGCAGCGATCTTCATCTTCTGGTTCTCGCTCGCGAGATATCCGGACTCGTCGCCCAGCACCACCACCGACAGCGAGCAGGCGAGTCCGAAGCTGGCGGCTACCGCCAGCGAGCGCCGCGCGACCTCGACGTTACGTCCGCGCAGCAGATACCAGGCGCTCACCGCCAGCACGAACACCGACCCGACCACGTAGCCGGCCGCGACCGTGTGCACGAACTTGGCCTGCGCCACCGGATTCAGCAGCACCTGGGAGAAGGAGGTGAGCTCCATGCGCATGGTCTGCGCGTTGAACTGCGCCCCCACCGGATGCTGCATCCAGGCGTTGGCGATCAGGATCCACAGCGCCGAGAGGCTCGAGCCGAGCGCGACCAGTGCGGTCACGATCAGGTGCCCGACTCTCGAGAGTCGTTCCCAGCCGAAGAAGAACAGCCCGACGAAGGTCGACTCGAGGAAGAACGCCATCAGGCCCTCGATGGCCAGCGGCGCGCCGAAGATGTCGCCCACGTAGTGCGAGTAGTAGGCCCAGTTGGTTCCGAACTGGAACTCCATGGTGATGCCGGTGGCAACTCCCATGGCGAAATTGATGCCGAACAGCATCCCCCAGAACTGCGTCATGCGCTTCCAGATCTCGCGCCCCGTCATCACGTACACCGCCTCCATGATCACCAGGATCATGGACAGGCCGAGCGTCAAGGGCACGAACAGGAAGTGATAGAGCGCGGTTAGCGCGAACTGCAGGCGCGACAGAGCCACGACTGAGAGGTCAATCATGGGTGCCCTGCGATGGCGCCACCGCCAGCTGCCGCCCGGCGGCCTGGCCGTCGACAGCGATGCGGTGCGCGGGCGAGAAGAACAGCACCCACAGCAGCGCGAGCGCGGCCAGTTTGATTGCCAGCAGCACCATGAGGTGGCGCCTCAAGATGGCACGCCACGGTTCCCGCGCCGCGCCGGATGTGTATGTCCTGAAAAGCACCTGAACGCACCGCTCCCTCGACGAGCCAAGCTTAACCTCGCGGCCCCGGGCTGCAAAGTCAGCGCTCGCTCAGGCGCGCGGGTAGCCGACGCTTTGGGCGAAGGTCACGAACTGCCCGTCCGGCAGCTTCATCAGCTCGCCGAGACGATGCGTGTCGACGGCTCCTCTGAAGACCGAGCCGAGGCCGGCGGATGCGCAGTAGAGGTAGACATTCTGCCCGATGAAGGCCGCATCGACCGAGGCATACAGCCGGCGCTCCTCGGCGGAGACGTCCTTCATCCGCTCGCCGTGCGCCACGTACACCAGGTTGAGCGGCACCCACCCTGCGAAATCCTGCAGACCGGTGTGCCGGCGAATGTCGTCCGGCATGTACGGCAGCAGGGCATGCGCCGTGGGATCGTAGAGCCACACTCCGTCGGCCATCGCGAGGTACAGGTCGATGACCATCACGTGACGCCAGTAAGGCGCCGTGCGATCGCCGCTCGGGCGATTGATGCCGAAGGCCGCCCACAGCAGATCTGACAGCGTCGCTGGCGGCAGCGGCCGATCGGAGTACTCGCGAGTCGAGTGCCGCGCCTTGAGAGCCGTCATCAGCGGCATGCCACCAGCGGTCGTGGCGGCGGGCAACTTCAGCGGCTCCACCGCTCGCGCGGTGCCGCCGGATGCGGCCAAAGCTGCACCTGCAAGCATGGCGCTGGTCACCTGGCGGCGCGTGGCCATGATCGCCTCACTGCACCATGAATACCGGCATCTCGGCGTGCTCGAGGAGGCTGCGCGTGACGCCGCCGAATACCCGCTCGCGCAGCGGCGCGTGCCCGTAGGCGCCGACGACCAGCAGGTCCGCGTACAGCTCCGAGGCGCTCCGCAGAAGCTGCTCCGTCACCGGCCGCGACGCATCGCCCGCGATGCTCACCTCGGAGCCGATGCCGTGCCAGGCGAGCTGCCGGCTGAGGTGCTCGAGCTGCTCGCGCGAGGCGCCGCCCGGCTCTTTCACGGCGAGCAGCACGACCCGGCTCGCCTCCTTGAGGAGCGGCATGGCTGCCCCGACCGCCCGGGCCGACGCGGCAGTCTCCTTCCAGCCGACGACGATGGTGCCGGCGACGCTCTGCGGCGGGCGGTCGTTGGCGATGACCACGGGGCGACCGCCGCGCGCCAGCAGCTCTTCGATCAGACCGAGCTGCAGATGGTCGCGGTGGCGACGCCGTCCGAGCACCACCAGATCGCTGTGGCGTGCGTGCAGCAGCAGGCGGGCCAGCGGCTGGTTGATCTGCTCCGAGTACCGGGCGCTGACCAGCTCCACGGGCTCCGGCGCATCACGGATCAGCACGCGGTGCTCCCGGCAGAATTCCTCGAAATGCACGCGTGCCTGCGCGGAGAGCTCCTGCTCCTCGCGGCCGAGCTGCGTCAGCGCACTGCTGACAGCCGCACCTCGCAGCATGTCCACGTGCGGCGTGTGCAGCGCCGCCACTCCGGGGGTGAGATGGACGTGCAGGAACTCCATGTGCGCCGCCAGTGGGCGTGCGAGCGCCAACGCCGTCCCGAATACGCCATGGTCGGTGGACGAGCCGCTCGCCGGCACCAGGATGGTCTTGATCACGCAGTATCCTCGCGCCGCCTCCGCCGACCGCGGTATACGGGGATGTGCCTAGCCACCCGAGAGCGCGCCGAACGCGCGGCCGGCGAGCCAGGTGATGAGCGCGGCGACCGCGCCGAAGGCGGTCTGGCGCAGGCCGGAGTACCAGGCGGAACGGCCGTTGAAGAGTGAGGTTGCCAGTCCCAGCACGAACAGAGCCGCTGCCGACAGCGTGATGGTGCCTGCGATGCGCAGCCCGGCCGGGAGAATGCAGAACGGCAGCAGTGGAACCAGAGCGCCCAGGGCGAACAACAGGAAGGAGAAGCCCGCCGCGCTGAGCGCATCGCCGGCCGAAGCCACGCTGACGTGCGCCGGATCGGGCTCGAGCGTGCCGATGTCCCGGTCGAGCTGGCTCAACGCGAGCTCGCGCGCGTTGGTCACGGACAGCCATTCGCCGAGGGCCATGGAGCAGGCCCCGCCGAGGAGCCCCGCGATTCCCGTCAGCAGCACGATCGAGGCCGACACCCGCGCTCCGGCCACGCCCATCATCAGACAGAAGTTGGATGCGAGGCCGTCGTTGGCGCCCAGCACCGCGGCCCGCAGATTGCTGCCGAGCGCCCCCTGGTCCCGGCCGCGCAGGGCCGTTGCGTGGCCGTGCTCCTCCGACACCAGGCTCACCGCATCCTCCTGCCCGGCATAGTCGTCGCGCTCCTTCATCTCGCGCGCGATCACGCTCGGCACGATGAAGCCGATGCCGAGGTGCCGGGCGAGGAGGATCAGAACGCGGATGCGCGCTGAGGGGTGGAACGCCGGGACGCCGCGTCCCAGGACGCGCAGCCGCTCCTCCCAGAAGTCGGCGTGCCGGCGCTCGGCGCCCGAGAGCTCGAGATAGACGCCGCGCCGCCGCGTGTCGCCCTCGAGCTGCGCCAGTGCGGCGTACAACTCCGAGCTGTCACGCTCGGCCCTCCAGTTGCGCAGCAGCCGCGCCTGCTCGTCTGAATCGGCGGTCTTCACGCGCGCGCCCTAAGGTTTGCTCCCGGCTGCCGGCAAGCGCGCGATGTAGTCGGCCAGCGCCCGCTGCTCCTCGGCCGAGAGTGCGACGGCCGGCACACTGCCACGGTGCGCGTCCCCGAACTGCCGCAGCCGCGACAGCACATAACGGAAGTGCTGCGCGCCGATGCGCGGCGCCGGCCCGCCTTCGATGCCCGCGCCATCCTCGCCGTGGCAGCCGGCACAGGCACTGAGGTAGACGCTCTTCGCGGCCGCGAGCGAGCGGCCTTGCCCCTGTTCGGCCTTGGGGCCCACGGGGGCATGCGCGAGGTATGCCGCAAGATCGCGAATCGCCGCGGGGCGATTGAGGTCCGAGGCCTTCAGAGTGTCGTGCATCGCCGGGCCGTGCATCTCCGAGCCCGGACGCTCGCCGCTCGCAAAGCGCGTCAGCTGCTCGACCAGGTAGGCCTCGCGCTGCCCCGCAAGTGCCGGGATCTCGCGCGGCCCGTCTCCCCAGGCTCGCCCGCCGTGACAAGGCACGCAGTGACGCAGATAGAGCACCTCGCCGTGTTGGACATCCGGGGCGCCGGCGGCAGGCGCCGCGGACGCCAGCTCGGCCGCTGCACCCGGCAACGCGAGCCAGGCGAGCGCGAGCGTCCTAAGAGCCATGGAGCTTTGCCGCGGCGAGCCCGGCCAGAACGCGCTCGGGAGTCATCGGCAGCCGCAGCTGGCGCGAGCCGGTCGCATCGAACACCGCGTTGGCGAGGACGGCGCCCACGATCGTGATCGGCGGCTCGCCGCCCCCCTGGGGCGCAAGCTGGTCGTTGCGCACCACGATCGCCTCGACGTGAGGCACCGCGGAGAAGCGCGGCAGATGGTAGGAATCGAAGTTGCGATCGAGAATGTCCCCGCCGCGGAAGCGAAGCTCCTCCGACAGGGCATAGCCGAGTCCCATCGTGACCCCGCCCTCGATCTGCATGCGCGCGCCCTCCGGGTTGACCACGATGCCGAGATCCTCGGCGCAGACCACGCGCACCACGCGCAACGTGCCCTGTGCCTCATCGACCGCCACCTCGGCGCAGGCGGCGACACAGCTGCCCGCATCAGTGCTGCAGGCGATCCCGACACCGCGGCGGCTCGGCGCGGCGGCCGCTTTCCAGCCGAAAGCTTCGGCGGCGGCTTGCAGCACGCGGCGCATGCGGACGTCCGTCAGGTGGCGCAGACGGAACTCGAGCGGGTCACTGGCGCAGGCCGCCGCCATGATGTCCATCTGCGACTCGATCGCAAACACGTTCATGTTGGCCCCGGGAGCGCGCCATGGACCCACCTCAAAGGGATGCAGCCGCTGCGGCGCGGTTGACGGCTCGTACGACATGGCCCCACCGGAGCGGATGCGCAGGTTGGGAATATCGTAGAGATGTGCCGCGCCACGCTCGCCGCTCCCGTAACTGGTGAAGTCCCAGAGCGCCACGTGACCGTCGGCATCGAGCCCGGAGACCAGCGTCACCACCGCCGCCGGGTCGAAGCGATCGTAGAAGAACTCCTCGCTCCGGTCCCAGGCGACCTGCACCGGGCGGCCGCAGAGCTGCGCGAGACGCGCAGCCTCCACCGCCTGCCGGTCGGCGCTCTTGCCCCCGAAGCCTCCGCCGAGGAAGGGCGTGATCACACGCACCGCCTGCGGCGCGAGGCCGAGCACCTGCGCGATGCGCTCGCGGGTCGGAAACGGCGTCTGGGTCGATGCCCAGACCGTAGCCCGCCCGGCGGCAACCTCGGCCAGCGCCGCGTGGGGCTCGAGGGGTGCGTGGGCGACATACCCCTTGCGGTAGGTTGATTCGAACACCCGCGCCGCGTGCGAGCGCGCGCCGAGCACATCGCCGCGGTGCGTGCTCTCCTTGAGCGCGGTGCCCGAGGCTTGCATCAGATGCTCGAAGATGCCGTCCTGATCCGGTGCCGCTTCCGGCGGCGGCTGCCACTGCGCCCGTAGGGCGGCGAGCGCCGCGTCACAGCGCTCCCGATCGGCATGCAGGACGGCCACGAGATCGTCGTGACGCACCACGGTGACGCCCGCCATGGCTGCGGCGGCCGAGGTGTCGAGGCTGCGAAGCTGGCAGCGGTGCGCCGGCGGACGCAGAATGCGCGCGTACAGCTGTCCGGCAAGGCGCACGTCGGCGGCGTATTTCGCCTCGCCCGTGACCTTGGGCTGCGCATCGAGCCGCGTCGCGGGGCGCCCCATGACCTGAAAGTCAGCGGCGGCCTTCAGCACCGCCGCCGCGCCTACCCGCCGCACCAGCTGCTGTCCGTGCGCCAGCTCGGCGTAGCTCACCTGACGCGCAGGAGCGCCACTCACCGACACGACTCCGTTGCGCGCGCTCAGACTCCCGGCAGGAACGCCGAGGCGCGCGGCGGCGATCTCGATGAGCGCCACGCGGGCCTCGGCGGCAGCCGCCCGCAACGCCGGGCCGAAAAACCGTGTGGTCATCGAGCCGAAGGTACCCATGTCCCAAGGGCAGCGGTCGGTGTCGCCGAGCACCATGTCGATCGAGCGCACGTCGACGCCGAGCTCCTCGGCCGCCATCTGCGCCAGCGAGGTCATGACGCCCTGCCCCATCTCGATCTTGCCCGAGTACACCGTCACGCGGCCGTCCGCGCCGATCAGCAGATAGGCGTTGATATCCTCGGGATAATGCGGCGGCTCCGCCGCGAACGCGGGCAGCGATCCCGCGCACACCAGCACCACGATCCCGCTCCCGGCGAGCTGGAAGAACTCGCGGCGGCTGAGAGCCTGCTCACTCATGTACGCGGTCCGCGTGTGCCGCCACCGACTCGATCGCCGCGAGAATGCGCTGATGCGCGCCGCAGCGGCAAAGGTGCTGCTCCATCGCGGCCGCTATGGCCGCGCGCGAGGGATGCGGCGTTGCCGCAAGCAGCGCATGCGCGCCGAGAATCATGCCCGGGGTGCAGTAGCCGCACTGCAACGCGCCGTGATCGGCGAACGCCTGCTGCAGGGGATGCAATTTTCCACCGCGTGCCAGACCCTCGATGGTCACGACCTCCCGGCCCGCGACGTCGCCGATCGTGGTGAGGCAGGAGCGCAGCGCGCGGCCGTCGACCAGCACGGTGCACGCTGCGCAGGCGCCGATGCCGCAGCCGTACTTGGTGCCGGTCAGCCCGAGCTCCCCGCGCAACGCCCACAACAGCGAGCGGCCGTGTCCTGCATCGAGGCTCACCGGCCGGCCATTGAGGCGAAACGCAACCGCGGCGGCCATGCACATGCCTCCACTGCTGCCGCAGGCTAATGGCCCAGGTACCGTCCGTACATAGGGACAAGAGCGTACTGCGTGGCTGCCCGGGGAGTCGCACAATTTTGGACAACTTGAGCGGAGCTTAGGGAGTCAGCCATGGCACGCATCGCACTCGTCACCGGCGGCGTCGAGGGCATTGGAGCCGCGACTTGCCGGACGCTCAAGCAGGCCGGCTACCAGGTCGCCGCGAGTTTCGTCGAGGACGTCAGCGCCGCGCGCAGCCTGCGCGAGGAGTACGGGATCCCGACCTTCCAGTGGAACGTCGCGGACTTCGACGCCTGTCACAGCGGCGTGGCCGAAGTGGTCCGCGCTCTCGGGCCCGTGGAGGTGCTGGTGAACAACGCCGGGATCACGCGCGATGCCAGCCTGCACAAGATGACCCCCGAGCAGTGGCGCACGGTCATCGAGGTGAATCTCGGCGGCTGCTTCAACATGTGTCACGCCGTGATCGGCTCGATGCGCGAGCGGCGCTACGGGCGCATCGTCAACGTGAGCTCGGTGAACGGGCTCGCCGGCCAGTTCGGCCAGACCAATTACGCAGCCAGCAAGGCGGGAATCATCGGCTTCACCAAGGCACTGGCGCTCGAAAGCGCCGCGCACGGCATTACCGTCAATGCGGTCGCCCCGGGCTATACGGACACTGCCATGGTCGCGGCCGTGAAAGCCGATGTGCGCGAGCGCATCGTGGCGGGCGTGCCGCTGCACCGGCTGGCGCGGCCTGAGGAGGTCGCCGCCGCCATCGCCTTCCTGGTGAACGATGCCACCGCCTACATCACCGGCGAGACGCTGTCGGTGAACGGCGGCCAGTACATGCACTGACGCGCGCCAACGGCAATCAGCGTTTGTACCTAGTGCCGAGTGCGCCGCCGGGTGCCGGCTAGGTAGTTTCCACGCCGCTTTGTGCGTTTCGCGGATTACCGCGAGTGCGCCCGCTCGCGATCATGCGCGCATGCCCGGCATCCTGCTGATCGCCTACAAGCTGCTGATCAACGACCGCGCCAAATTCGCGGCGTTGCTGGTCGGGATCACCTTCGCGGTGTTCCTGATGATCGAGATGACCTCCCTGTTCGCCGGAATTCTCAGCCGCTCCTCCTCCACCGTCATCAACATCGGCGCATCCGTCTGGGTGATGGATCCGGCCGTGAATACCGTCGCCAATACCATCCCTCTTCCCGACTACGTGCTCGACGAGGTGCGCAGCGTCCCCGGAGTCAAGTACGCGGTGCCGCTGTACTCGGGGGCCGCCCTCCTCAAGCTGCGCGACGGGACTTATCAGGCAGCCAACGTCATCGGACTCGATGACACCAGCCTGTTTGGCCGGCCGCAGATGCTCCGCGGCAACATCGAGGACATCTTCGCCGAGAACGCCTTCATCGCCATCAAGGATGCGGAATTCTACAAGCTGGAGAATCCGCAGATCGGCACCGAGTTCGAGCTCAACGACCACCGCGGCGTGATCGTCGGTATCGCCCGGGTCGCCTCGAGTGCGCTGTTCGGCGTGCCGACGCTCTACACGACCTACAGCCGCGCGCTGCAGTACATCCCCAACTCACGCTTCACCATGTCGTATCTGCTGGTCGAGCCGAAGAGTCCGGCGGACGTCGCGGCCATCAAGGCGCGCATCACGGCGGCAGGCTATCTGGCGCTCACCCGCGATGAGTTCGTGCAGAAGATCTCGGACTTCTACATGTACAAGACCGGCATCGGCACCAACATGATGCTGATGACGCTCATCAGCTTCATCGTCGGCCTGTCGATCTCCGGGCAGACCTTCTACACCTTCATCCTCGAGAACATCGACAAGTTCGGCGCCCTGAAGGCGATCGGCGCCAAGGGCCGCGAGCTGGTCGAGATGATTCTGTTCCAGGCGACCTTCGTCGCGCTCACCGGCTACGGCCTGGGCGTCGGACTGTGCGCCACGCTCATCTGGATCGCGCGCTCACACCTGCCCGACTACGCCGCGATGATCACCTTCGGCAACCTCGCCATGGCGTTCGTGATGGTGGTGATCATCGCCGCGATCTCGAGCTACGTCGGCGTGCGCAAGGTGCTGCGGATCGAGCCGTTCGACATCTTCCGGGGCTAGGCATGGCAAAGGCCGCCATTCAGGCGATCGGCATCAACAAGTGGTTCGGCGAAGAGCCGGTCCGCACCCACGCCGTGAAGGACGTGAGCTTCGAGGCGAGTTTCGGCGAGATGCTGTATGTGGTCGGCCCCTCGGGCAGCGGCAAGACCACCATGCTCAGCATGATCTCGGGGATCCTGCGCCCGAGCTCGGGCAGGGTGCTGGTGGAGGATGCGGACATCTGGAGCCTGTCGAGCGACGAGCTGGCGGCGTTTCGCCTCAAGCGCATCGGCTTCGTGTTCCAGGACTACCACCTGTTCCCGCGCCTGACCACGGCGGAGAACGTCGCCATCCCGCTCATTCTGCAGCACCGCGAGTGGAACGCCGCGGTCGAGGAAGCCGGACGCAACCTCGAGATCGTGGGACTCCAGGACCGGGCGCCGCTGCCGCCGGTGAAGCTGAGCGGCGGCGAGCAGCAGCGCGTCGCCATCGCGCGCGCCATCGTCAGCCGCCCGGACATTCTCATCTTCGACGAGCCGACCGCCTCGCTCGACGGCGATACCGGCCGCAACATCGTGAGTTTCGTGCGCGCGCAGCTGCTCACCGACCAGCGCTGCATCGTCATCGTCACTCATGATGCCCGCATCTACGAATTCGCCGACCGCATCCTGCGCATGGAGGACGGCAGCATTACCGCCGTGGAACGGAGTCAGCTCGATGCGCAATAAGATCATTTTCATCACCTCCGCTGCCGGCCTCCTGCTGGCGATCGTGAGCGCGTTCCTCTTCAGTCAGCAGCCGAGCGCGCAGCCGCCGGTATTCACGCCGGCCTCCAATCCCTACGCCCACGGCATCTACTCCAACGGCATCATCGAGAGCGACCAGACGCACGGCGCAAACATCAACATCTACCCGGAGGTCTCGGGACCGATTACCCGCGTGCTGGTACAGGAGGGCCAGCAGGTGCACCAGGGCGATGTGCTGCTCACCATCGACGATTCGGTGCAGCGGGCTACCGCCGAGCAGCAGCAGGCGCAGGCCGACGCCGCACAGGCCATGCTGCGCGAGCTACACGCCGAGCCGCGGCGCGAGACTCTCGCAGTATCGCAGGCGCAGGCGGAAAACGCGCGGGCGGCTCTCAGGAATGCCCTCGAGCAGCTGGAGAAGGTGGAGCGCTCGCACGACCTCGATCCGAGATCGGTCAGCGCCGACGCGCTCGATAACGCCCGCAACGCCGAGAGAATCGCCGCGACCAACCTCAACGTGACCGAACGGCAGTACCAGCTGACCAAGGCCGGGGCCTGGGTCTACGACATCCAGAACGCCGAGCGCACCTACACGGCCCTGCAGAAGGCGTCGCAGTCCTCCGCGGCCCTGCTCGCCAAGTACACGATCCGGGCGCCGGCCGACGGGGTGGTCATGGCGGTGAACTCCGGCGTCGGCAGCTATGTCTCCTCGCAGGGCGCCTACGATTCCTACACCCAGGGCTACGGGCCGCTCATCGTCATGGGCCTGCCGCAGAGCCACCTGCAGGTGCGCGCCTATATCGACGAGATCCTGGTCCACGAGCTGCCGGCGCCCGAGAAGATCCAGGCGCAGATGTTCGTGCGCGGCACCAACGTCCATCTGCCGCTCACCTTCGTGCGGATCCAGCCCTACGTCTCGCCGAAGATCGAGCTCTCGGATGCGCGTGAGGAGCGGGTGGACCTGCGCGTGCTGCCGATGGTGTTCCGCTTCGAGAAGCCGAAGGACCTGAGTCTCTACCCCGGACAGCTGGTCGACGTGTATGTGGGCGCAAAGCCGAACTGACCGCAGGCGCGCCGGGCGCTGCAGCGTCTGGCTGCTGGCGGCTCTCGCTGCCGGCTGCGCCGTCGGCCCGGATTACCACCGCCCGGAAGCGCCGGCCGTTACGCACTACGCCAACGGCGCGGACCCGTCCGCGACCGTGGCCGCGCACGGCGCCGCGCAGCGCTTCACCCCCGGCGCCGGGGTCGCCGCGGACTGGTGGCAGCTGTTCGGCTCCGACCGGCTCGATTCGGTCGTCGGCGAGGCGCTGCGCGCCAACCCGGGGCTGGAGGCGGCCGAGGCGAGCCTGCGACAGAGCGAAGACAATCTGCGCGCCGGCTACGGCATCTTCTATCCCCAGGCCGAGGCGGACGCCGCGGCGACGCGTCAGCGCTTCTCGCCGCTCAAATTCGGCTCGAGCGGGTCCGCGAGCATCTTCAACCTGTTCACGCTCTCGGCCTCGGTGAGCTACGCGCTCGATGTGTTCGGCGGCGAGCGCCGCATGATCGAAGGGCTGCACGCGCAGGTCGACCTGCAGCGCGCCACCGAGCAGGCTACTTATCTCACCCTGATCTCCAACATCGTCAACACCGTGGTCGCACGCGCCGCCTATCGCGCCGAGGTCGATGCGACCAATCAGCTGATCGAGCTGCAGCGCCAGCAGGTGCAGCTCGCCCAGGTGCAGGTGAGCGCCGGCACGGCACCCTACTCCAACGTGCTGAGCCTCAAGAGCCAGCTCGCCTCCACCGAGGCCACCGTGCCGCAGCTCGAGCAGCGGCTCTCGCAGGCCGATGACCTGCTCGCGACCCTGGTCGGCCGTGCTCCGGCCGAGTGGAGCCCGCCGGCTATCGCGCTGGTGGAGCTCACCCTGCCCGCGGAGCTCCCGGTCAGCCTGCCGTCGGAGCTGGTGCGTCAGCGTCCCGACGTCCTGATCGCCGAGGCGACCGCACACGGCGCCAGCGCCAACATCGGGGTGGCAACGGCGGCGTTGCTGCCGAGCGTGACACTCAGTGGCAGCTACAGCGCCAACAGCACGACGACCGGCCAGTTGACCGCCGCCGGCGGCCGGGCGTGGGACGCCGGCGCCGGGCTGACCCAACCGCTGTTCGAGGGCGGCACATTATGGTACCGGCGCAATGCCGCGCTCGACCAATACAAACAAGCCTCAGCCCTCTATCGCCAGGTAGTGCTGGGAGCTTTCGCCCAGGTGGCCGACACCCTACGGGCCCTGGAGCACGACGCCGCGGCTCTCAAGGCTCAGGACGAAGCGCTGGCGAGCGCGGAGGAGGCTCTGCATCTGGTGCAGGCGAATTATCAGGCCGGCCTCAACACCTACCTGGATGTGCTGGCCGCCGACGCCCAGTATCACCAGGCCATGATCAACGACCTGCAGATGGTGGCGGTCCGCTACCAGGACACCGTAGCGCTGTACGTGGCTCTCGGCGGCGGTTGGTGGACGGAGACCGCCAGGGCGGCCCCGATCCCGTACCGCAGCGCGCCGCCCTGAGGGCGGGACAGCCGCTGTGAACCGTTCGCTCGCTTGCGAAAGATACGTACAGACGGAGCTTGCCCGATCGTGGATTCTCGCCCCTCAGAGCCAATGCCGAGCATTCCATGAACACTGACGGGGTCGGGGGGTCAGGGCCGGCGCCGAAGGCGGCTGCGCCCGGAGCAGGTCATGAACCGATGGCCGTGCTGCATGGGCGGCTGCTCAACGTCTCGCGCATGGCGACGATCGGCGAGATGGCGGCCGGCGTCGCCCACGAGCTGAATCAGCCCCTGACCGCCATTGCCAACTACGCCCATGCCTGTGAGCGGCTGCTCGCGCGCCCGGGCACCGACCCGAACGAGCTGCGCGAGGCGCTGCGCCAGATCGCCGCGCAGACCACCCGTGCCGCTGACATCATCCGCCGGCTCCGCGCGCTGGCTCGGGGTCACCAGGCCGAGCATCTGCCGGTCGCCATGAATGCCCTGGTCGAGGAGCTGCACGAGCTGATGAAGACCGACGCGAGCCTCTATGGCGTCGAGCTGACGCTCGATCTCGCCCCGGGGCTCCCCGAGGTCGCGGCGGATGCCGGACAGATCCAGCAGGTGATTCTCAATTTTCTGCATAACAGTCTCGAGGCGCTCGCCGCACAGCCAGGCGGGCGCCCCAAGGTCACCATCAGTACGTCGCTGGCGATTGGCAATGCCGTGCAGCTCACGGTATGTGACAACGGCCCCGGGCTGGCGCCGGATGCGGTCAAGCGCGTGTTCGATCCGTTCTTTTCCACCAAGGAGAACGGTACCGGGCTCGGCCTCGCAATCAGCAGTACCATAGCGCGCGCTCATGGCGGTACCGTAGGCTATCGGGCCAATCCGCCGTCCGGAGCGTGTTTCTATATCGTAGTACCGACGCAATCCCACGAGTCACATGCATAAACCGCCACCAACGGTCTTCGTCGTGGACGACGATGAGGGCGTACGCAACTCGCTGCGTTTCCTGCTGAGATCCGTCGGGCTGCAGACGCAGACCCAAGCCTCGGCGACCGAGTTCCTCGACACCTACAAGCCGAGCCAGCCGGGCTGCCTGGTGCTCGACGTGCGCATGCCCGGCATGAGCGGACTCGAGCTGCAGCAGCAGCTCAATCTGCGCGGCGCGGTCATCCCGGTGATCTTCATCACCGGCCATGGCGACATCCCGATGGCGGTCGAGGCCATGCAGCAGGGCGCGTTCGACTTCCTGCAGAAGCCGTTTCGCGATCAGGATCTCATCGATCGCATTCAGCGCGCCCTCGAGCGCGATGGCCGCAACCGCGCGGCGCTCGATCAGCACGCCAAGATCCGCGAGCGCCTCGACTCACTCACGCCGCGCGAGCGCGAGGTGCTCGCGCTCATGACGCGCGGCAAGCCCAACAAGATCATGGCGGCGGAGCTGGGCGTGAGTCAGCGCACGGTGGAGATTCACCGGGCGCGCGTCATGGAAAAGAGCGGCGCCGCCTCATTGGCGCAACTGGTACGCATGGTGATGGATCTGGAAGCCGATAGTCCGGGCCATTGAACGGACCGCCCGCGCGGCAGACTCAGGAACTGGAGCCGCCGAGCAGCACCTGCAGCAGTCTCAACAGCTCCTCCGCATCCACCGGCTTGCTCAGGATCCTCAGGTCGGGATCGGTGCGCATCTCCTTGATCTCGGCCGAGGTGTCGCCGGTCAGGAGTATGGACTTGAGCTCTGGCCGCACGCGCTGGCGCAAGGCGGCGATGACTTCCGTGCCGAGCTCTCCCTCTGCCAGATGGTAATCGGCTACGAGCAGGTCGGGCGCCTCCTGTGCGACGGCCCGCAGCGCATCCGACAGCGATCCAACCGCAGACACCCGATAGCCCTCGACCCGCAGCAGCATGGAAGTGGCATCGCGGACGCTGGCATCATCCTCAACCAGCAGAATCCGCTTGCTGCCGGCGGCGGTACCCGCCGCCGGGGCCCGCGTCCTCTGCGGCTCCGGTTCGCGGACTGCCGCAGCGGCAAGCGGCAGCAGCAGCGTAAAAACCGAGCCCTTGCCGACCTCGGACATCGCCTCGAGACGCGCGTTGAGCAGCCTCACCAGCCGCTGCACGATGCTCAGCCCGAGTCCATAGCCGTCCCGCGAGCTGCTCGGCGTCACGCCCACCTGGTAGAACTCGTCGTAGATGTAGGCGAGTTGCGCGGCCGGAATGCCGACACCGGTGTCGAGAACGTCGATGCGCAATGTCGGTCCCTCGCGGCGGCAGCGCACCACGACCCGGCCGTGCTGCGTGTACTTCACGGCATTCGAGACCAGATTCTTCAGAATCTGCTCGACCATGGCAGGATCGCTGTGCGTCGATTCGTCCGAGGGCTCCACCACGAGCTCGAGGCCCTTGGTCTGCGCCAGAGTGCGGAATTCCCGGCGTATCGACTCGAGGACGTTTGCGATCCGGAAATCCCGCAGCTCGGGTTTGACGGCGCCCGACTCGAGCTTGCTGATGTCGAGCAGCGTGTTCAGCAGCCGTGACATGGTCCCCACGGCATGCTCCTGCTGGGTCAGCACCTCCGCGGCGTCGGGACTCGTCACCATGCGCCGCAGCGCCCCACTGAGGAGCGCGAGCGTCTGCAGCGGCTGGCGCAGATCATGGCTCGCCATGGCCAGAAACCGGCTCTTCGCCTGGTTGGCGCGATCCGCGGCCGCGCGCGACTCGTCGGCAGCTTCGCGGGCCGCACGGACCTCCGCCTCGGCGCGTTTGCGTTCCGTCACGTCGCGGATCGCCGCGGCGACCAGACTCCGGTCAGCGGCCACCGGACTCAGGCTGATCTCCACCGGTAATTCGGCTCCGTCGCGCCGCCGGGCGAACAGCGCGAGCCCGCTGCCCATGGGCCGCGGGCGCGGCGCGGCGAGGTAGGCGCTGCGGTGGCCGGCGTGACGGGCGCGAAACCTCTCAGGGATCAGCGACTCCACCTGCTGTCCGACCAGCTCCTCATGAGGGTAGCCGAACAGCGCCGATGCCTGGCGGTTGGCGAAGCGGACGACGCCCTGCGCGTCGATGATGATCAGGGCGTCAGGCGCCGCATCCAGCACGCTGCGCGCGAGTTCTCCTGTTAGAGCCTGCATGGAGGCTCTTAGGATAACTCAGCCGAGGGGCTCCACGGCGACCAGCCGGGCGCCACGGGCGGCCCGTGGCACGGAGCTCGAGAACTCCACCGGCTTCACGATCAGCAGGTCGCAGGGCAGGCAATCGAGCAGCCGCTCGGCCGTGTTGCCGATGAACGCCCGCTTGAGTCCCGAGCGCGATACGGCCCCCGCGACCACGATGTCGGCACTCAAGCGCCGGGCCGCATCACGGACCGCGGCGGTAGGATCCCCGGGGACCAGATGCCGGCAGGATGAAACGACCTCGGTGGACCTGAGTGCGCGATCGAGCCCGGTGCGGGCGCCGGCGGCCGCCTCCTGCACCCGCGAACCAGCCGCCGCCCCCGGTCCACCCAGGCCGGTGGCAGTGGGATAGGCATGAACCGCATGCAGCGTGCCACGCAGTCCGGCCGACACCGCGCTGCCCGCCTGCACGATCTCATCGTCGAGCCGCGCAGGCTTCGCGAATGCGTGGCTCGGGTCGAGCGCCATCACGATGGTCGGACGGTGATAAGGCCGCGCACGCTTGACCAGCAGCACGGGGACGGTGCTGAGGCGCAGCAGCTCCCAGTCCGACAGATGCAGCAAACCCTGAGCGACGCGGCGGCCGGCGTGGCATTCCGCCACGATGAGGTCCGCCCCGATCCTCAGACTGCGGCGCACGATCGCCTCGTACGCCGGATAGTCCCACTCCACGGCCACGCTCACCCGGCCAGTGTGGAGTCGGGCGCGCGCGGCGACCCGCTCGAGCCGCTGCAGGTACTCGCTGCGCTCATCGCACTCGATTCGCCGGGTGTGCTCCGCGGCGATCCCGAGCATGTCGGTGTAATAGGGAGAATCGATGGCGTGAAAGAGCTCGAGCTCTGCGCCCAGCGCGCCGGCGAGCTGGACCGCTTTGTTCACGGCGGGCAGCGAGCGTGCCCCCGGGTCCTTGACCGCAGCGAGAATTCGTCGAATCGGCCGCACTTCCCACCTCCAGCCCGCCTATCAACGCTCACGGGGGGCAGGACCACAAGGTGCGACAAATACCTAGGCCGGCGCGGAACACTACGAATTTCGCCCGCGACCGCGGCCTGTCAATTTCGGCCTCACAAGGAGGCCGCATGATCATACCTACGCTGATGCTGTATTCGGCGCGTACTGCTCCCCGCTGGCTGCGGCAGGCTGCGCTCGGCGTCGATGAGGACCTTGCCGCGCTGTGCCGGCAGCACTGGCAGACGCTGCGCGCCGTGGGGCGGCCGTCCATGCCTGCGACGGTCGGGATTCCCGAACGAGCCGAGCGACGCCCCCGCCGTTGAGCATCCCCCCGGTGCTGCGCGCGCTCCGGTGGACGCTGCTGCTGTGCCTGTGCTGGGGCGCGACCGCAAGCCCGGGCGGGTCCGGTGAGGCACGAGTCCGCGCCGCTGCCTTGGCGCCGCCGGCCATTCAGGCAGACAGCGGCCACCTGCTCGAGGTCCTCTACGCCCGTCGCCAGAACGCCCTTCTCTGGAGTCGCACGGGCGCCGTCACGCCGCAGGCCCGGGCCGTCGTCGCGGTGCTGCAGTCGGCCGCCGGTTATGGGCTGCAGCCGGAGGATTACCAGGCCGAGGCGCTCGCGGCCGAGCTGACGGCGCTCACCGCTCACGCGGCCGCGCCTGCCGATTGGAGGCGCTTCGACGTTGCGCTCACGAGCGCAGCCCTTACTCTGGTTGAGCGGCTGCATTTCGGGCGCATCGACCCGCGTGCCGCCGGCTTCGACTTGCCGCCGCGAACGGAAGGCTTCGATGCGGCGGCCATCGTCGAGCAGCTCGCCACGCGCACTGACACCAGCGCCGTCGTGGCCGCGGCCGAGCCGGGGTATCTGCACTATCGGCTGCTGCGCGAATCGCTCGCGCACTACCGGGAGCTGGCGGCCGCGCCCGCTCCGCCGGCGCTGCCACCGTTGCCGCGCCGATCGGTGAAGCCCGGCGAGCTCTATGCGGGTGCCCCGGCACTGCGCCAGCGGCTCGTCGCGGAGGGCGATCTGCCGTCCGAGCAGGCATCGCGCACCGATGAGCTGCTCGACGCTGCGCTGGTCGCCGCACTCAAGCGTTTCCAATACCTGCACGGGCTCGCCGAGGACGGCGCGCTGGGTGGCGCCACGCTCAACGCGCTGCGAGTGCCGTTCGCGCAGCGGGTGCGTCAGATCGAGCTGACGCTCGAGCGCTGGCGTTGGGTCCCGCCGCTGCAGCCGCCGACGCTGATCGTCAACATCCCGGCTTTCCGTCTGTTTCTGATCCGCGCTCCGGTCGATGACGAGGCGGACATGCTGCGTATGAACGTCATCGTCGGACGCCAGTATCCGCAGCTGCACACGCCGGTCTTTACCGCCGACATGACGGCCGTGCTCTTCAGACCTTACTGGGACGTTCCGCCGAACATCGTCCGGCACGAGCTGCTCGCCGAGCTGCGTAACGATCCGCGTTATCTCGAGACGCACGACATGGAGCTGGTAGCCACCGATGGCGATGGATCCGCCACCGCGCTCGGAGCAACACCCGCCAATCTGCAGGCGCTGGCCGCCGGCCGCCTGCGCCTGCGTCAGCGGCCGGGGCCCGACAATGCTCTCGGATTAATCAAATTCGTGCTGCCCAATCCGTACGACGTGTACCTGCATTCGACGCCGGCACAGCGATTGTTCGCTCAGCCACGCCGGGCGTTCAGCCACGGCTGCATCCGCGTCAGCGATCCCGTAGCGCTGGCCACCGCAGTCATGGGAGGCACCGCGGGGGACTGGACGTCAGAAAAGATCCGCGCGGCGATGGAGGGCGACTCGACCTTCCAGGTCAAGCTGGCGCAGCCGGTGCACGTGCTGATTCTCTACGCGACGGCCGTCGCCACCGAGGATGGGGCGGTGCACTTCTTCGACGATATCTACGGTCAGGATCGCCGCCTCGAAGCCCTCCTCGGGCTCGCGCCGATCGTGACCCGTCCCTAGATCACCAGTGCCGGACGCGCCCGGTGTCGACGTGCACGAAATCGCTGCTGGCGTAATAGCCCACGCCGCCGCGGCCGAGTGCGCGTGCGTGAGAAGCGAGCTCGAGTGTCGAATAGCCGCCGAGGCGCACGTCGATGGCGCGGCCCTCGAGATGCATGCTGTGCACGGCCACGCCTTCCGAGCGCCGATGCAGCATCGCATTGGTCGCCGGCGAGCGGTAACCGGAGATCACCTCGAAGGGCGCGTCGCGGTCGGCCCGCAGCTGCAGGTCGAACAGGATGTCGAGCAACGTGGGATCGATGGGGTGCACATCCCCGGTGCGGAAGTCGCGCAGCAGGTGATTGACCTGCGCGAGGCAGTCCGACTGGTAACAGCCGTCCTGGTAATAGACGGCGCGCAGCGTCTCGCCCGTGTGAGTATGGATGAAGCTCACGCAACGCGGACCGCGCGCGGCGGCGAGCGCCGGCGCGGCGACAAACGATGCCACGCTGCCGCACACTCCGCCGACGGCCAGCAGAAAGCGGCGGCGGCTGGGTTGCGGAGTATTCCCGTCTTTAAGGGGGGCGGACATAATGGTCTTGGGCACTCATTTAAATGATACCGTACCGCGCGCAGGTTGCGCCTGTGACGGATGGCCGCTTTCGGTGAAGAACCCGGCTCCGGGGAGTGATCAGGAATGAATAACAAGACCCTGAAACCCGGACGAAGTTCCTCTGCGGGAGCTGCCGAGGCGGGCCGCAGCCCGGGCCGGCATTACCAGCGCTTCCTGCAGCGAACGCGCGGGCTCGGCGCGCTGCGCACGGCGGTGGTGCACCCGGTCGATGCCCTGGCTCTGGGCGGCGCGATCGAAGCCGCCAGAGCCAAGCTGATCGTGCCGGTCCTGGTCGGACCGGAGGCGAAGATCCGCGCGGCGGCGCGCCAGGCCGATGTGGACCTGGCCGCTTATGAATGTGTCTGGACGGAGCACAGCCACGCCGCGGCAGCCGAGGCGGTCGCGCTGGCTGCCGAGCATAAGGTCGAAGCGCTCATGAAAGGCAGCCTCCACACCGACGAGTTCATGAGCGCAGTGGTTTCCGAGCCGCGGCTGCGGACTGGGCGGCGCATGAGCCACGTCTTCGTCATCGATGCCCCGGGCTATCCGCGCCCCCTGCTGGTGAGCGACGCCGCCGTCAACATCTATCCGACGCTCGAGGACAAAGCCGACATCGTGCAGAACGCGATCGAGCTTGCGCATGTGCTGGGCACGAAGATGCCCCGGGTTGCGATTCTCTCGGCGATCGAGACGGTCTCGCCGAGGATCAAGTCGACGCTCGATGCGGCGGTGCTATGCAAGATGGCCGAGCGCGGCCAGATCACCGGCGGCATCCTCGATGGGCCGCTGGCCTTCGATAACGCGGTCTCACTCGAGGCCGCACGCGCCAAGGGAATCCGCTCTCCGGTCGCCGGCCGGGCCGATATCTTGATCGTCCCCGACGTCGAGGCGGGCAACATGCTGGCAAAGCAGCTGGAGTACCTGGCGGGAGCGCAGATGGCCGGCATCGTGGTCGGAGCACGCGTGCCGATCATCCTCACCAGCCGAGCCGACAAGACGCTGTCGCGCCTGGGGTCGTGCGCGATTGCAGTGTTGCTTGCGCGGCGTGGCCCTAGCCGTCCGCTGCGGCAAGCTCGCTGATGTGCCGTTCCAGGCTCTCGAGGAAACGCGCCGCATCACCCCCGAAAACCACGCGGTGATCGCAGTTGAGTGTGCACAGGGCCTTCTCGCCCTGCACGGCCCCGACCGAGAGCAGCGCCGCGGCTCCCTGCGGGACGATCGACTCGAAGCTGTAGACGCCGGGGAAGACACCGAGGTCCGAAAGATAGAAGGTGGCGCCGCTGTATTCGACCGGCGTGAGGCGCCGGGTGCGCGCCTTCTCGAGCAGCACGCGCCAGTCGCCGAATAGCGCGAGCGGCGAGCGTCTCGCGACATCGCGCAGCACCGGCGTTATCAGCCCTGCGGGCGAATCCACCGCGATGCCGATATCGATGCGCTCGCGCCGCGCCATCCCCTCGGGCGTGTAGGCGGCATTGAACAGCGGGTGCTCGGCGATGGTCTGTGCACAGGCACGCGCGAGCAGCACGCTCAACGAGCGGCCGCCGGCCTTCGCCCTGGCGATCAGCGGGCCGAGCGGCAAGGCCGCCGTGACGCGGAAGGTCGGCGTGCCGAGGGTCGCAACCATCGCCTGTGCGGTGGCCTCACGGAAGCTGGTGTTGCGCTCGAGCTGATAAGGCGGTCCGGCCTTGAGATCGGGGTAAGCGGAACGCCGCGCCGCCGCGACCACATCCGCGGCGTGCAACGCCACGGCTGTCGAGCCGGGCTGGCTGAGATCGACCCCGAGTTGCTGTGCGAGACGGCGCGCGTAGGGCGAAGCACGCGTGCCGGCGGCGGGTGCCGCGGGCTGTACGCCTGCTGCGGCCTCGGCGGAGGCGGCGGCTGGCACGGTCGCTGCTGCCGGCGGCGCCGCAGCCGTCCCCGGGGATGCGTCGCCCGCGCCGTCCGTTGCCTCGGCACGCGTATCTGCGGTGTAGCCGATCGCCTGCCCGACCGGCAGCTGCGCGTCGACCGGCGCCAGCGGTCCGCTCAGAAAACCGTCGCGAAAGGCCTCGACGTCCATGATGGCCTTGTCGGTCTCGATCTCTGCGATCACTTCACCATGCTTGACTGGATCTCCAATCGCCTTCAGCCACTTGACCAGCCGCCCGTTGCTCATGGTGTCCGAGAGCGCGGGCATCGCGATCGGATGCTTCATGCGGCGGCTTTCTCCCGCGGCCCGAGCAGCGCGCGCGCGGCGGCGACGATGTCCGCAACCCGCGGGATGCTGGCGGCTTCGAGCGCGCCGTTATAAGGGGTGGGGATGTCGAGCCCCGCGACGCGCTGTACCGGCGCATCGAGCGAGAAGAAGCAACGCTCGGCGAGACTGGCGGCGATCTCGGCGCCCGCACCCGCGTGGCGGCAGTCCTCCTCGATGACGAGCGCGCGATGAGTCTTGTTGACCGATCCGCTCAAGGTCTTCCAATCGATCGGATTCAGGCTCCGCAGGTCGATGACCTCCGCCTCGATCCCCTCCTTGGCGAGCTCGGCCGCCGCCTCCTGCGCCTGCAGCGCCGTGCGCGAGTAGCCGATGAGAGTGAGATCCTTACCCGGGCGGCGGATCGCGGCCTGGTGCATCGGCGGCGGCTGCGCCATCGTGTCCACCGGTCCCTTGGTGAAATACAGCACTTCGTGCTCGAGCAGCACCACCGGCTCGTCGGAGGCGATCGCCTGCCGCAGCTGCCAGTAGGCATCCTGAGGAGTCGACGGCACCGCGACACGCAGCCCCGGGACGTTCATGAACATCGACTCGAGCCGCTGGGCGTGCTGCGCGGCGAGCTGGCGCGCCACGCCGCCGGGCACCCGGATCACCAGCGGCATCGGGAACTGTCCGCCCGACATGAAGGGGATCTTCGCCGCCCCGTTCACGATCGAGTCGAGCGCCAGCATGGCGAAGTTGATGGTCATGATCTCGACCACCGGCCGCGTGCCGACCATCGCGGCGCCCACCCCGAGACCCGTGAAGCTGTTCTCGGAGATCGGCGTATCGCGCACGCGCGCTTCGCCGTATTTGGCATACAGGCCTTCGGTCACCCGGTAGCTGCCGCCGTACAGGCCCACGTCCTCGCCGAGGACGAATACCGACTCGTCGGCCGCCATCTCCACATCGAGGGCCCGGTTGAGGGCCTGCCAATAGAGCAGTTCCTGTGTCATAAATAGCTCCTAGGCCGGCAACAGCTGTTCGTGGCGACGGTTGCAGTTGAGGTGCCGCCAGGCCTCATCCATCGTGGGCTGCGCGCTGGCGAGCGAGAACTGCACCGCGTCCTCGACCACTGCTTCGACCTCCTTCCTGATCTGTGCGACTTCCTGGGCTTCGAGGTGCCCGACGGAGATCATGTGCTCGGTGAGACGGGCGATGTTGTCGGGGCCCACCTCGGCAAGCTCGGCCGGCGTCGGATAGTGAAACTCGATCTCGCGCGCACCGATGGTGAGCGGATCGATGGCAGCCCAGGCCTTCACTTCCACCGCCGGGCGATAGGCGCCGGCATCGGCCATGGAGTGGCCGCGGTAGCGGTAGGTCTCGAACTCGAGGAACTGCGGGCCGCCGGCGCGGCGGATACGGTCGAGCGCGTGCCGGGCCGCCTCGTAGACCTTGAGCACGTCCATGCCGTCGATCTTCTCGGCCGGGATGTTGTAGGCCGCGGCGCGCTTGTAGACCTCGGGCACGGCTGAATGGCGGTGGATGTCGGTGCCGATCGCATAGTGATTGTTCTCACAGACGAACAGCACCGGCAGCCGCCACAGCGCCGCCATGTTGAGCGACTCGTGAAAGGTTCCCTGGTTGACCGCGCCGTCGCCGAAGAAGCAGATCACCGACTCGGGCAAGCTGCGCAGTGCGATGGCGTAGCCGATGCCGATCGCGATCGGATAGGTTTCGCCGACGATCCCGTAGCCGCCCATGAAGCGGCGCTCCCGGTCGAACATGTGCATCGAGCCGCCCATGCCGCCCGACATGCCGGTCGCACGGCCGAAGAGCTCCGCCATCACGGTGCGCGGCGGCACGCCGCGCACCAGCGCGTGGGCGTGCTCGCGGTAGGTGCTGACGATGTAGTCCGAAGGTCCGGTGGCGTTTATGACTCCCGCCGCCACGGCCTCCTCACCCGGGTAGAGGTGGAGAAACCCCACGATATTGCCCTTCTGATATTCCTCGGCGGCGCGCTCCTCGAAGATGCGCGACAGCATCATGTCACGCAGCAGGCGATGCATCTTTTCGCGTTCCATGAACCTTCTCCCGCTCATGCAGCCAATGGCAAAAAATAGCGCCGCCCGGCGGCTGCCGGCGATAAGTACAAGACGCATGCGCTAGGCACTTCCCCGAATTCGAAAGCCCCGCGCTCAGCACTGACAATCGGCGTGCACGCAAGGAGGGGATTTATGGAAAGCCGCAGCGACTGCGAGATCCAGCACCAGGTCGAGTCCGAGCTGTTCGCGTGCCCGGACGTGGACGAGACGGACATCGCGGTCAAGGTGACCGATGGAACGGTGACGCTGACCGGTTTTGCACGCAGTTTCTTCGACAAGTTCGGGGCGGAGGATGCGGTGAAGCGCGTGCGCGGGGTCACCGCAGTCGCCAACGCCATCGAGGTGCGGCCGCGTTTTCCGGCGGCGCTGACCGACCCGGAGATCGCCCGCGCCGTGGTCGGCGCGCTCAAGCGCTCCCTGCCCCAGGGGGGCGAGCGGGTCATGCCGCTGGTGCGCGGCGGCGTCGTGACCCTCGAAGGTGCGCTCGACTGGAGCTGGCAGCGGGAGCGGGCCGAGCGTGCGGTGCGCGAGCTGCACGGAGTCTCCACCGTCATCAACGCCATCATGCTCAAGCTCGGAGTCGACGATACGCAGTGATGCGGATACCCAACGGGCTTCTCGTGCACTACCTTAACCCTTGCAAACAAGGGGTAAGAGACAGGAAAGGAGAAAGTCATGAACGTCATTCGTTGGGAACCTTTCAGCGCAATGAACGACATGCTCAATCGCTTTCCGGCGTGGTTTGGCCCGTATCCACGCCTGCCGGGAAGCTTCGAGGGCGGCAGCGACTGGTCACCTTCGGTCGACATCAGCGAGACCGGGGGCGAGTATCTGATCCGTGCCGCACTGCCGGGCGTCAAGAAAGAAGACGCCAAGGTGACGTATGAGGACGGGATGCTCACCCTGAGCGGCGAGCGTCAGCAGGAAGAGGAAGTGAAGGACGAGAAGTTCCACAAGGTCGAGAGCTTCTATGGCAACTTCTTCCGCAGCTTCGCGCTTCCCGAGGGGGTCGATGAGAAGGCGATCCGCGCCGACTCCAAGGACGGCGTCCTGACCGTCCATGTACCGAAGGTCAAGGTCGAAGCCAAGAAACCGACCACGATCAAGGTCCAGTAGCGAGTCTGCGAGTAGGCCGCGGGTGACGTTTGCCCGCGGTGTTTTTTGAGGGCGGCGACTTGAACACACCTATGAGTCTCGATGCGGCCCTGCTGCGGCGTTACGACCGCCCGGGCCCGAGATACACCTCCTATCCGACGGCGCCGCAGTTCAGCGCGGCCTTCCGGGCGGGTGACTTTGCCGCCTACGCGGCGCGCAGCAATGCGCTGCCCGGCCGCCGTCCGCTGTCGCTCTATGTGCACGTGCCTTTCTGCTTCAGTCCCTGCTTTTACTGTGGCTGCAACCGCATCATTACGCGCGACCTGTCCCGCGGCGAGCGCTATGCCGACGACCTGCTCGAAGAGATCGGGCTCGTCGCACCGCTGTTCGATCCCGGCCGCGAGGTGGTGCAGCTCCATCTCGGCGGCGGTACACCCAACTTCCTCGGGCGCGAGACACTCGCACGGCTCATCGGCGGCGTCGGGCGCTCATTGCGCCTGAGCGACGCCGCGGACCGCGACTTCTCCATCGAGCTCGACCCGCGCTCCCTGCCGGAGGCGCCGGCGCGCTATGCGGCTTCCCTCGCGCAGCTCGGCTTCAATCGCGCCAGTCTCGGCGTGCAGGACTTCGATCCCGGCGTGCAGCGCGCCGTCAATCGCATCCAGAGCGTCGAGGAGACGCTGAGTCTCATCGACGCCTGCCGCGACCAGGGCTTCCGCTCGATCAACGTCGACCTGATCTACGGCCTGCCGGGGCAGACGTCGGCGGCGTTCCAGCGCACGCTCCGGATCGTCATGTCGGCGCGCCCCGACCGCATCGCGGTGTACGGCTACGCGCACCTGCCCACGCTCTTCAAGGCGCAACGGCGCATCGACCCGGCGGCGCTGCCCGATGCCACAGCCAGGATCGAGCTGCTGCGCCTCGCGATCGATGAGCTGTCGGCTGACGGCTACGTCTATGTCGGCATGGATCACTTCGCGCTGCCCGGCGATGAGCTGGTGCAGGCCCAGGAGCGCGGCGGCCTGCATCGCAACTTCATGGGCTACACCACTCATGCCGACTGCGACCTGATCGGCGTCGGCGCGAGCGCCATCAGTCACATCGCCGACAGCTACAGCCAGAATTTCCGTGATATCAAGACCTGGAAAGCGGCCCTCGAGGAGCGGCGGCTACCGCTGTGGCGTGGCCTCGCGCTCAGCTTCGACGATCGTGTGCGCGCGACCGTGATCGGCCAGCTGATGTGCCACGGCGTGATCGACACTCTGGCCATCCAGCGCCATTACGGCATCGACTTCGGGGCCTACTTCCACGATGCGCTCGCGCAGCTCGAGCCGCTCGCTGCCGACGGCCTGGTCCGCATGGTGCAGGGGGAAATTGCGGCGACCTCCAGGGGCCGACTGCTGTTGCGCAATGTCGCGATGTGTTTCGACCGCTATCTCACTGCGGCACCGCCGGTGGCGGGCGCGGCGCCGCTCTCCCGGGCGGTGTGAGGTCTGCGCGCTGTTTCAGGCGCGTGCCGGCGCTCGCAGAGCGAGCACGACTTCCGCGACGTTGAGCTCGCGTCGGCGGATGCGAAAGCCCAGCTTCTCCGCCAGGTGCAGCATGGCGGCATTGTCGGTGAGCACGCTCCCCCACAGCTCACGCGTGCCGTGGTCGCGGCAATAGCCGATCAGCTTACGCATCAGCAGCGTCCCCAGACCCTGATCTTTGAGATCGGAGCGCACCAGCACGGCAAACTCGGCAGCGCTGTTGTCAGGGCCGGCGCAGGCGCGCGCCACGCCGAGAATCTCGCCCGCCTCCGCGCCCGCGGCGGCCACGGCGATGAACGCCATCTCCCGCTCATAGTCAATGTGGGTGAAGTGCGCGAGCTCCGGCTCGGGCAGCTCGTGCACGGCGGCCAGGAAGCGCGTGCGCAGGTCCTCCGGGGACACGCGCGCGAGAAAGCGCCGATGGCCGGCGGCGTCGTCAGGGCGAATGGGGCGCAGGAGCAGCGCCCGGCCGTGGTGCTCGATGCGCTCCTCGAGCTCGCTCGGGTACTTGGGAGTGTGGCCGCTCATGTGCGTGCCGTCGGCATGCTACCTGCTAAACCTCTGATGTGCATAAGTATTCTCCCTGATGCGATAGGTACAAGCCTTACTTACCCGGGCCCTTGCCGCCCCGTTAGCCTCACTCCAACAGGCGTGGATCCGCGCGAGTAAGGGAGTTTCGAGATGTCAGCGACAAAGGTCTCTGCGTTGACTAAGTTTGCGGCCCTGGCGGCGCTCGCAGCAGCCCTGATCGGAGCGGCGCCGTCGGCGCTTGCGGTGCCGAGCTTCGCACGGCAGACCGGTATGGCCTGCGAGGCCTGCCACACGGTGTTCCCCGAGCTCACCCACTTCGGGCGCGTCTTCAAGGCGAACGGCTACATCCTCAGCAACGTCAAGCAGGTGCAGGATGTCACCGGCAAGAAGGAGCAGCTGCTGTCGCTGGCGCAGACGGTACCCTTGTCGATCATGGCGCAGGTCTCCTACAGCCAGATGAAGACCGGCGTGCCCGACCTTGCAGCCGTTGGCGCCCCCGGCGTCGCCCAGAACGGTACGGCCGGCTTCCCGCAGCAGCTCAGCCTGTTCTACGCGGGCAAGATCGCTCCCAACTTCGGCGCCTTCTTCCAGATCACCTATGCCAACGACAGCGGCACCATCGGCATCGACAACACCGACCTGCGGTTTGCCGACACCCTGCTGCTGTCGGACAACAGTCCGCTCACCTACGGGCTGTCGCTCAATAACAACCCGACGGTGCAGGACCTGTGGAACACAACGCCCGGCTGGGGCTACCCGTTCACCGCGAGCAACGCGGTGGTCTCGCCGCTGGCCGCCACCGCGATCGACGGCGGCTTCGCCCAGGATGTGGGGGGACTGACGGGATATCTCTACTGGAACGAATCGCTGTATGCCGAGCTCGGTGTGTACCGCTCCGCCAAGCAGGGCCAGACCAACGAGCTCACCGGCGGCGCCGGCCCGCTCGATGGGTCCGCCTCGAATGTCATATCGGGCGCCGCGCCCTACTGGCGGCTCGCGTACGAGTACAACTGGGACCGGCACTCGCTGGAGGCGGGCGTCTACGGCTTCGACATCAAGCTGTTTCCGGGCGGCGCGCCAGGTGCCGAGGTTCCACTCAGCGGGCCGGTGAATCGCTTCAACGACGTCGCCGAGGACATCCAGTACCAGTTCGTCGGCGATGAGCACCAGCTCACTCTCGCCGGTACTCACATCCACGAGTCGATGACGCTCGATGCGAGCGTGGCCGCCGGCACCAATCCGACCGACAGCCTGTCGACGACCCGGCTGTGGGCGACCTACTACTACCGGCGCAAGATCGGCGGCACGCTGGCTTACTTCTCGACCACCGGCAGCACCGATCCCGGGCTCTATCCTGCGGCGGTAACACTGCCCTCCGGGGCCAATCCGGGTGTGATCGTCAGCGCCAACGGCTCACCCGACACGCGCGGCTGGATGGCGGAGGTGAATTATCTGCCGTGGCTGAACGTGAAGATCTCGGCGCAATACATCGCCTATAACAGGTTCAACGGTGGCGGCAGCAACTATGACGGGGTCGGACGCAACGCCTCCGACAACAACACGCTATACCTGCTGCTGTGGTTCGCGTACTGAGGTGCCCATCATGCTCATCATCACTCAGAGTTGCCGCCGCTCCTGGTCCGTGCGCGACGCCTGGCTGGCCGCGGCGGCAGCCGCAGCGCTGCTGACGATGGCGGCACCCGGCGCACGTGCCGACGAACCCGACGCCCTCGCGCGGGCACACGCCCAGAGGATCGCCATTACCGTGTGCGGCACCTGCCACGGTCCGGACGGCAACAGCATGAACCCGAAGTACCCGCGCCTCGCGGGGCAGAACGCCAACTATCTGGCGGCGCAGCTCAAGGCGTTCCGCGCGCAGACGCGGGGCGATCCGGATGCGATCGGCTACATGTGGGGCATGGCGAGTCAGCTGGACGACGACACCATTCAGGCGCTGGCCGCCTACTACGCCGCGCAGAAAGCCGAGCCGAGCGCGAGCAGCGCCTCCGCGACCGTGAGCCGCGGACGCCAGATCTACCAGCAGGGCGTCGCCGCGCAGGGAGTACCGGCCTGCGCGAGCTGCCACGGGCCAGACGCCCACGGGCTGCAGGAATTCCCGCGGCTCGCGGGGCAGCACGCCCAATACGTGCTGAAGCAGCTCGCCTCCTTCCAGAGCAACATGCGCAAAGTGGCCATCATGCACGGCGTGGCGCAGAACCTGAATCTCGACGACATGGACGCGGTCGCCGCGTTCCTCGAGACTCAGCGCTGAGCAAGCACTGCCGCCGTGAGTCCGATCCGCCGCATTCTCGCCGCCGTCAAGGACCCGCAGGCCCGCAGGCTCCCCGGAGTCCGCAAAGCGGCGCGCCTGGCGGCGGCTTTGCGCGCCGAGCTCATCCTGTTCCACGCCATCGCCGAGCCGCTCTACGTCGGCGGCATCGATGGCGATCTTTCGCTGCTCTACGACAACCCGCCGGATATCGAGCGTCGCACCCGCGAGGCGCACAGCGAGCGGCTGGAGCGCATCGCGCGGCGGCTGCGGCGGACGGGGCTGAAGGTCGCGGTGAGCGTCGCATGGGATTACCCGGCATACGAAGCCGTGATTCGCGAAGCCGTGCGCCTCGGCGCCGGCCTGATCGTGGCCGAGCGGCATCCGGGGCGGCACCTGGCGGCGGGCCTGCTGCATCTCAACGACTGGGAGCTGCTGCGCCGCAGCCCCATGCCGGTGCTGCTCGTCAAGCACGCGCGCCCGTACCGTCAGCCGGTGGTGCTGGCCGCCGTCGATCCAGAGCATACCTATGAGAAACCAACACGGCTCGATCAGCAGATTCTGCGCCTCGGGGCGACGGTCGCGGGCGCGCTCGGCGGCGCCCTGCATGCGGCTTATGCCTACGTACCGCTGCCGCTGACGGCCTTCTCGGCGGGCGCGCTCTCGGACCGCGAGGTTCTCGGACTGGAAGCGCGGGCGGCGCGCGCGGCGCAGGCCAGGCTGCAGCGCACGGTCCGCGGCGTCGGAATCCCGCGCAGCCGCCAGCACGTCCTCGGCCGCCATCCCGTCGATGCGATTCCACAGCTCGCGGGCCGCACCCGCTGCTCCATCGTCGTGATGGGCGCGATCTCGCGCTCGGGTTTCAGACGGCTGCTGATCGGCAACACCGCCGAGCGTGTGCTGGACCACCTCAACTGCGACATGCTGATCGTCAAACCCGCCGGGCTCGTCAGGCCGCCGCCGCGGGCGCGCCGGGGCGCCCGCTACTTCGGCATGCAACCCAGGCTCTACTGAGAGCCCTCTAGGACCCGCGCCGCGACTGCCACATCCAGTCGCGCACCTCGGGCAGATCCTCGCCTGCGCGCACGATGTAATCGTGATGCTGCGAGAGCTTATCGCGCATCAGCTGGCGAACGTGCGCCGCGCGGTAGCCGAGGCCCTTCACCCGGTCGATCACATCGATCACGAGGTGAAAGCGGTCGAGGTCGTTGCGCACCACCATGTCGAAAGGCGTGGTGGTACTGCCCTCCTCCTTGTAGCCACGCACGTGGAGGTTGGCGTGGTTGGTGCGCCGGTAGGTGAGCCGGTGGATGAGCCATGGGTAACCGTGATAGGCGAAGATGACCGGCCGGTCGGTCGTGAACAGCGCGTCGAACTCGGTGGCGCTCAAGCCCCGCGGATGCTCCTCGCGCGGCTGCAGCGTCATGAGATCGACGACGTTTACCACGCGGACCCTGAGGTCCGGAAGATGCCGGCGCAGCAGATCGACCGCCGCGAGCGTCTCGAGCGTCGGCACGTCGCCGGCACAGCTGAGCACCACGTCCGGAGAGCCGTCGCCGTCGTTGCTGGCGAACTCCAGCATGCCGATGCCGGCCTCGCAATGGCGCGCGGCGGCCTCCATCGTAAGCCACTGCGGCTCGCTGTTCTTGCCGGCGACGATGACGTTCACCCGGTCGCGGCTCTTCAGGCAGTGCTCGGCGACGCACAGCAGCGTATTGGCATCGGGTGGCAGGTAGACGCGCACCACGTCCGCCTTCTTGTTGACGACCACGTCGATGAAGCCCGGATCCTGGTGGGAGAAGCCGTTGTGGTCCTGGCGCCAGACGTGCGAGCTGAGCAGGATGTTGAGCGCCGGGATCGACTGCCGCCAGGGGATGCGGCTTGCGGCATCGAGCCACTTGGCGTGCTGATTGAACATCGAGTCGACGATGTGGATGAACGCCTCGTAGCAGGAAAAGAGGCCATGCCGCCCGGTGAGCAGGTAACCCTCGAGCCAGCCCTGGCACTGATGCTCGGACAGCACCTCCATCACCCGGCCGTCGGCGCTCAGGTGATCGTCGCCGGGCTTGGAGTCCGCGACCCAGGTCCGGTCGGTCACCTCAAATACCGCATCGAGACGGTTGGAGGCGGTCTCGTCGGGACCAAACAGGCGGAAGTTGCGGGCCCCGGAGTTGATGCGCAGCACCTCGCGCAGCCACATCCCGAGCACACGGGTGGCTTCCGCGGCGGCCTTGCCCGGGCGCTCCACCGGCACGGCGAAGGGCGCGATCGCGGGCAGCTCGAGCGGCGCTGAGTGCGCCCCGCCGTTGGCGTGCGGATTGCTGCCCATGCGACGCTCGGCGCGTGGCGTGAGCTCGAGGAGGTGCGCGCGCGGCGCGCCGTCCGAATCAAACAGCTCCTCCGGCTGGTAGCTGCGCATCCACTGCTCGAGCAGGCGCAGATGCGCGGGGTTGGAGCGCACCTCGGCGAGCGGCACCTGATGTGCGCGCCACGTGCCTTCGACCTGAACGCCGTCGACGGTCTTCGGTCCCGTCCAGCCCTTGGGGCTCTGCAGCACGATCATCGGCCAGCGCGGTCGCAGTACGGCCCCTCCGCCGCGGGCGCGCTCGCGGATCGCGGCGATCTCATCGAGCACACGCTCGAGCGTCGTGGCCATCTGCGCGTGCATCGACCACGGCTCGGCGCCCGCCACGAAGTATGGTCGCCAGCCGTAGCCGGTCAGCAGGCTCTCGAGCTCCGCGCGCGGGATGCGCGCCAGCACCGTGGGGTTGGCAATCTTGTAGCCGTTGAGATGGAGTATCGGCAGCACTACGCCGTCACTGCGCGGGTTGAGGAACTTGTTGGAATGCCATCCGGTCGCGAGCGGCCCGGTCTCCGCTTCCCCATCGCCCACTACGCAGGCGACGATGAGCTCCGGGTTGTCGAAGGCTGCGCCGAAGGCGTGGGCGAGCGAGTAGCCGAGCTCCCCGCCCTCGTGGATCGAGCCGGGGACGTCCGGAGCGCAGTGACTCGGAATCCCGCCGGGGAAGGAGAACTGCCGGAACAGCCGGCGCATGCCCTCGGCGTTGCGCGGCACCTCGGGATAGAGCTCGCTGTAGCTGCCCTCGAGCCAGGTGTTGGCGACCAGCGCAGGTCCGCCATGACCGGGACCAATGATCGGCAGGATGCTCAGGTCGCGCGCCCTGATCACCCGATTCAGGTGCGCGTAGAGAAAGTTGAGTCCGGGCGTGGTGCCCCAGTGACCGAGCAGTCGCGGCTTGATGTGCTCCGGCCGCAGCGGCTCAGTCAGCAGCGGGTTGTCGAGCAGATAAACCTGGCCTACGGAAAGGTAATTCGCGGCGCACCACCACGCATGCACGCGCTGCAGCTCATCCGTGCTCATGTAAGTCGCCTCCGGCACCCAACGGCCTGACATCGTAACTCTATCGCGTCAGGGACGGCCGCAGGCCGGAAGCTCGTTGCGCGGGTGATCAGTGCCGCTGGGCTGAGGCCGGCACCTCGGGAGTCAGGACCAGCGGCAGTCCAGCCGTCTCAGTCCTCAGCCGCGGCTCAGGGACAGGCGCATGCACCAGGGGCTCCTGTTCCCGGTACGCGTACCAGTCGACGCAGCCGTAGCCTACACCCCGCTCGTCCGCCTCGAGCGTGAACGGATCGAGCTCTGCGATGCGCCGGTCTGGCCGGCGAAGTGCCTGTGTGACAGCGTTCATCGGGCTGCTCCTCGTCACTTGCCCTTCATTTCACGTCTGCATATTTCACCAGCACTCGCTCGCCCACCATACGAACTAGCGCGTAAGCACGTGAAAACCCGGCTACGCACTTTCCACGATGCTGCTGCGCGGGGCCTCACCTAGAGTCCTCCTGCGCTCTTGCCGCCTGGAGAAATCGGTATGTCCGGCCGCATCCGGCACCTGCTCGTGGCCATTCATGACCTGCGGCATGCGCCGCGGGCCCAATTGCGCAAGGCGGGGAGCCTTGCCCGGGCCGCGGGCGCCAGGGTGGAGTTATTTCACGTCATCGACGAGCCGGATCCCGCTGCGAGCTGGCCGGAGACGGGGACGGCGGAGTTCGTGACCAGGCGCCGCGCGGCGATCGCCGCGGGGAGCCTGCGCAAGCTCGAGCGGCTCGCGCGCGACCCGGCGTTCCGCGGCGTGCGGGTGAGCTGCAGGGCGAGTTGGGACTATCCGCCGCACGAGGCGATCGTGCGCCGTGCGCTGGCGAGCCGCGCCGATCTCGTGGTCGCGGCAACGCGGCATCATGTGCCGGGCGCGCGGCTGCTCCTGCGCAACACCGACTGGGAGCTGATCCGGCATTGTCCGGTGCCGTTGCTGCTGGTCAAGTCCTCACGCGACTACCAGCGCCCGGCGATCCTCGCCGCGGTCGATCCGTTCCACGCCCATGCGCGCCCGGCGGATCTCGACGCGCGGCTGCTGACCGCCGGCAAAAGCTGCGCGCAGCTGCTGCACGGCAAGCTGCACGTGTTTCACAGCTACATGCCTCTCATCAACGTCGCCATGGGGCCGATCAGCACCGCGCCGATGCTGACCATACCGCCGGAGCTGGAAGACGAGCACGGCGCGCAGATTACCCGCGCGATCGACCGCCTGGCGGCGAGCGCCGGCGTGCCGCGGGCCCGGCGCCACGTCCACATGGGCGACGTGGCCGGAGAGCTCGCCGCTGCCACGCGCGACACGCGCGCCGGCGTGGTGGTCATGGGGGCCGTCTCCCGCTCGGCGCTCAAGCGATTATTCATCGGCAACGCAGCCGAGCGGGTTCTCGATGACCTCGAGTGCGACGTCCTGATCGTGAAGCCCCGCGGATTCAAATCGACGGTGAGCCGCCGGCCGGCCGTTGCCGCGGCGGCATAGCGCCTCCTCAGCTCAGAACTTCACCATCACGCCGGCACCCCAGACCACCTCGCGGGTGCGCAGATCCGGGTACCACACGCCGCCTTCGCTGGCGCAGTTGTCGGCGCCGATGACGCTGCCGTTGTTGCACACGTAGCTCGAGGGCGAGCCGGTGTTGGCGCACCGGCCGGGTTCGTCACCACGCCGACGATTGCTCCGACGCTCGGCTCGGCGGCGCGCACCTGCGGCAGCGCCAGACCGAGAACGAGCACACACAATAAGCGTCGCCAATTGTTCATCTTCATGACGTCCCTTTACCAATGACCTCGAGAATCCTGCGCGCACCGTCAAGTGCCGGGCGTCAGGAACGCGCGCTCATCACGCGCCCGAGACCGCCGACGCGCAGCGCATCCGCACGCTCCCTGAAGAACCGCGCGTTGATCTCGTCGGGCCCGAGATCCTCGAGTTGACGGAATCCGAGCGAGCGCAGCTCCCCGGCGAGCCCGCGCGGATCGAAGAAGCTCTTCCAGGGCTCGCCCGCGCCCGCGACGCGGCGCATCATGGCGCGCACCACCACGCGCCGGACGGGGCCCAGCGTCGCAGGCGGAACCGCATAGTCAAACACCACGCCGCTCCCCGCCGGGAGGCCGGCGATGTAGCCGAGTGTGCCGAGGATCGCGGCGCGCGTCAGATACATGGTCACGCCGAGCCAGGAGAAGAAGGCCGGCTCGCAGGCGCGGAAGCCGGCGCCCGCGAGTTGCTCGGAGAGCCTGTCGCTTTCGAAGTCGAGCGGCACGAAGCTGAGCGCTGCGGGCGGCACGAGAGATGCCGCGGCGAGCTGGCGGCGCTTCCACGCCTGGGTCGCCGGATGGTCCACTTCGAAGACTCTGAGCCCTGATGCAGGGTACGGGTTGCGGTATGCAAAAGTGTCGAGGCCGGCGCCGAGCACCACGTACTGCCGCACGCCGCGGCGCATACCTTCGGCGAGCGCCTCCTCGGCCGCGCGGCTGCGCGCCACGAGAAAAGCGCGCAGATGGCGCGACGGCGGCAGGTTGTAGCGCAATGCGCCGGCACGGATTTGGGCGAGCCCCCGCTCACCGACGATCGCAAGCGCGACCGGGTCCTCGAGCACGGGCGGCCGGTCGAGGATCTGGTGGGCCGCCCTGCTGAGCGCCACACGCCAGGCGGTGAGGCTCGGCTGGTCCTTCACCTCGCCGGGCCCGGCGTGCGTCCCTGACGTGCGCGGCCTAGCAGATAGCCGGCGGCGAACGGCAGTCCCAGCACCACGACCGCGAGCACGATGAGAAGCAGCAGTACTTCCGCGGCCAGCTCGCGCAGCTGCGCTCCGCTGTCCTTGACCACGCGGCTCGAGATCCGGGCGGCATCCTCAGCGACGGCCTGGCGCTCGACATCGAGCTGCGCCATAACCGCCGAGCGCTCGCTCTGCAGCTCGGCGAACAGCGCGAGGCGCTCGTCGAGCTGGCGGATCGCGGCCTGGACTTCGCCGCGCGTATAGCCCGACTCGCGCAGCGCCAGCTCGGTCTTGTGCATCATCTGCGCCGGAAGGGTGTCACCGTAGATCGCCATCCGGTCGGCGGCATCCGCCATGGCCTCGGGGATCGTGCCGAGGGAGTCGACCAGCCTGGCGTCGCCTCCCTGCTCGCGGCTCCAGAGCTCGACGATCGACGGCCGTGCGAAGGTCAGGTCCGCGAGCGGATGCTCGCGCACGTACCTGTCGACGAACGTCTGATAGGTGGCGAAGTCGTGCGGCGATAGCAGCCGGCGCGCCTGCGCATCGGCAGCGTAATTGTCGGAGAGATTCCGCACCGCCTGCTGGTGCGCGCCGAACAGGGTGCCGCCCGGAGCCCCCGCGCCAGTGAAGGCCTGCATCTGCACGGCGAGCGCCCAGGTATCGAGCAGGCTCATCATCGGCACGAGACGCGTGGCGGCGCGCCGGCTCTCACTGACCGCCGCGATCTCCCAGCGCAGACTGTTCTCGAGCACCCTCGGGTCGTGCTCGGAGGCGGCGATGTCGTCGCCACAGCGGCTCACCGAGGTCACGAACTGTGCCGACAGCTCGCGGGTCAGGATGCGGGCGTTCAGATCGCGGGGCGAGAGCGGGCGCTCCGGGCTCCTGAGACTGATGAGCGAGCAGGAGGACAGCGTGAGCGACAGGGCGCAGCACAGAACTATGCGCGCGCAGGTGGCCGGGTCTCGCCGCTCCATGGCCACAAACTATACACTGCCGCTGCACGGCGGCCGGATCACCCTTGACACGCGCCGTGCCTCGGACCGAAGGTGACGCCGTGAGCACTCAGGCCGGACCCTCGCCGCTCGTCATGATGAGCGCGGTGGAACTGGCGCGCGCGATCCGCGCGCGAACCGTGTCGTGCGCCGAGGTGATGGCGACCTACCTCGACCACATCGGCAGCCTCAATTCCCGGGTCAACGCGCTGGTCTCGCTGCAGGAGGCGGATGCCCTGATGCAGCAGGCGCGCGTGCGCGACGCCGAGCTCGCCCGCGGTGAATACCTCGGTCGGATGCACGGCCTGCCGCACGCGGTCAAGGACCTGGCCTTCACGGCCGGCATCCGCACCACGCGCGGCTCGCCGCTACTCGATGCGGTACCCGACTACGACTCCATCCTGGTCGAGCGGCTGAAACAGCAGGGCGCGATCCTCATCGGCAAAACCAACACCGCGGAGCTCGGCCTCGGCTCGCAGACCTACAACCCGGTGTTCGGCACTACTCTGAACGCCTACCACCCCGGCAAGACCGCCGGTGGCAGCAGCGGCGGAGCGGCGGTCGCGCTGGCGCTGCGCATGGTGCCGGTGGCCGACGGCAGCGACATGATGGGATCGCTGCGCAATCCCGCCGCCTATAATAATGTGTTCGGATTCCGGCCCTCGTTCGGGCGGGTGCCCGCCGCCGGCGAGGAGCTGTTCCTCGACCATCTCTCCGAGTGGGGCGCCATGGGCCGCAGCGTCCCGGACATCGCCATGCTGATGAGCGTCATCTCCGGCCCCGACCCGCGCGCGCCGTTCTCCGCCGGCGAGGACCCCGCGGAATTCCTGCAGCCGCTCGAGCGCAGCCTGAACGGCGTGCGCCTTGGATGGCTCGGCGACCTCGGCGGTTATCTGCCGATCGAGCCTGGAGTGCTGGAGCTCTGCCGCTCGGCGTGCGCGGTGTTCGAGAGGCTCGGCTGCACGGTCGAGGAAGCGACCCTGCCCTGCTCGCCCGCCGCGCTCTGGGAGGCGTGGGTCCAGCTCCGGCACTGGCTCGTGGCCGGCGAGCTCGAGGCGCTCTACCGCGAGGCCGTCACCCGCGCGCGCCTGAAGCCCGAGGCACGCTGGGAGGTGGAGAGCGCACAGCGGCTGACCGCGCTCGATGTCTATCGGGCATCGGCGGCGCGCTCGCGCTGGTACACGGCCGCGCGGGCGCTGTTCGAGCGCTACGAGCTGCTGCTGCTGCCGAGCGCGCAGCTGTTTCCCTTCGACGCCGCGACGCAGTGGCCGCGCACCGTCAACGGAGTCGCGATGGATACCTACCACCGCTGGATGGAGGTGGTGGTGCCGGCAAGTCTCCTCGGCGGCCCGGTGCTCAACGTGCCGGTCGGGTTCGGAGCGCAGGATCTGCCGATGGGGATGCAGCTCATCGGCCGCCGTCACGCGGACCTCGCGGTGCTGCAGCTCGGCCACGCCTACGATCTCGAGACGCGCTGGGTCAGTCAGCGGCTGCCGCCACTCCTGGCCTAAAAGCCCGCAGGCCGCTCGTCCGCCAGCGCGAGACTCTGCTCGAGCGCCAGGCCGACGCGCGCGATCGTCCCCTCATCGAAGAGGCGCCCAATGAGCGTCACGCCGTGCGGCACGCGCCGCGGCGGATGGAACTTCGGCAGCGGGTGCTTGGGATCGGGCGCCCAATCGCTGCGCGCTTCGCTTACCCTCACGAAACCCGCGCGCAGGGTGAGCGACGGCAGGCCGGTGAAGTTTCCAATCGTCAGCGTCTCGTCGCGCAGTGACGGCACCAGCAGCAGGTCCACCCGCGCGAGAAGCTTCTGCATCTCCTCAGCCACGGCACGCCGCAGCCGGTCGGTCTGCACGAAATCGACCGCGGAGAGAAAGCGCGCCTGCCGAAAAGTGTTCGGCCAGGCATCCACGACCTGCATCTTGAGTGCCGCGTCCCTGCCGCTCACGGTGAGCTCCTCGAAGGCCGCGGCGGCCTCGGCGAACAGAATCGTGTTGAGATCGTCATAGGGCCAGTCGGGGATCGTGACCTCGACCGGCTCGAGGCCGAGCGCCGCCAGCTTCTCGAGCACCTGCCGGTCGACGTCGGTGGCGGGCTCCTCGCGCATCCAGCGTGCGAAGTAGCCGACCTTGAGGCCCCTGACGGGCGCCGCGGCGTCGAACTCGAGGGCGGCGGGTACGCTGCCGAGGTCGTCCGGATCGGGCCCGCCGATCGCCTTGAGCACCAGCATCACATCCTCGACGCTGCGTGCCATGGGACCGAGCTTGTCGAGCGACCAGCACAGAGTCATCGCTCCGCTCCTCGGCACGCGGCCGAAGGTAGGGCGCAGCCCCGTGAGGCCACAGCGCATGCTGGGACTCACGATGCTGCCCTCGGTCTCGCTGCCGATCGAGAAGCCCACGAGGCCCGCCGCGGTCGCAGCTCCGGGACCTGCGCTCGAGCCGGAAGAGCCCTCTTCCGGCAGCCAGGGATTCATGGTCTGTCCGCCGAACCAGACGTCATTCAGCGCGAGCGCGCCCAAACTCAGCTTGGCAACCAGCACCGCGCCGGCCGCGCGCAGTCGGCGCACGACCGCCGCGTCCGCATCCGGCACACGCCCGGCGAACGGCTCCGCGCCGTAGGTGGTACGGATCCCCGCGGTATCGAGCAGGTCCTTGGCTCCCCAGGGAACTCCGTGCAGGGGTCCCCGGTAGTTGCCCGCGGCGATCTCCCGGTCGGCGCGCTGCGCCTGCTCGAGCGCCAGGTCACGAGTGAGGGTGATGACACAGCGCAGCCGCGGATCGAACCGCGCGATGCGCTCGAGGTAGATGCGCGTCAGCCGCTCGGAAGTCAAACGCCGCGACTCGATCCAGTGCGACAGCTTCCACACTGGCGCATAGGCGATGTCGGCGTCGGCGGCCGGCAGCTTGCCGGCATCGCGCCCGCTGCGGACGAAGCGGTCGCTCGAGGGCAGCGGCCCGTGACCGGGAAGCAGCGGATTCCAGGTCGAGTAGGGCGCGAGGGTCGGCGCCAGCGTCACCTTGCGGGGGCCGCTGCGACGCTCGTGGACGGTCGCCATGCTGCTGCGCCAGTTCTCGGCGGCCTGCGAGCGCTCGGCCGCCGTGAGCTCCACCATCACGAGCTTCGCGGCTTCCACGAAGGTCGCACCGCTCACCTCGGGACCGACCGCGGGCGCGGTGCCGAGTACCGGCGGGGAGCCGGGTACCGGCTCGGCGGCCGGCGCAGCCGGCGGCGGCGGCTCCCCCTCGCCGGCAGAGACCACCGCGGGCGCGAGCAGCGCGACCCCGGAACTCATGAGAAACTCGCGGCGCGTTCCTGACATGTGACCCCAGTCTAATGCCACCGAACAAGCCGCCGCATCCCCTGTCACTCGCCCTTTCCCTCGGGGCGCTCGGCGTGGTGTTCGGCGACATCGGCACGAGTCCGCTCTACACGTTCAAGACGGTGCTCGATCTCACCGGCGGTGACAACGCGCCGATCATCCTCGGGGTGGTGTCGCTGCTCGCGTGGACGTTGATCATCGTCACCAGCGTCAAGTACGCCGGCTTCGCGATGCGCATCGACAACGACGGCGAGGGCGGCATCCTCGCCCTGATGGCGCTGCTCGGCGTCAAGCGCTACAAGCGCCCGCTGCTGGTCGCTATCGGCCTGTTCGGCGCCGCGCTCATCTACGGCGACGGCGCGATCACGCCGGCGATCTCGGTGCTGTCGGCGCTCGAGGGCCTCACCCTGGTCGAGCACTCGCTGCAACCCTACGTGCTGCCGCTCACCGTGGTGGTGCTGCTCGCTCTGTTCGTGGTGCAGCCACTCGGCACCGCGCGCATCGGCCGCGCCCTCGGCCCGGTGATGGCGCTGTGGTTCGTGACCATCGCCGTGCTCGGCATCGCGGGCATCGCACGGCACCCGGCCGTGCTGTGGGCGCTCAACCCCTGGTGCGCGCTCGAGTATCTGCGCCACGGCGGGCATGGCGCCTTCGCCGTGCTCGGCGGGGTATTCCTGTGCGTCACCGGCGCCGAGGCGCTGTATGCCGACATGGGCCACTTCGGCGCGCGGCCCATCAAGCTCTCCTGGGGCGCGCTGGTGTTCCCGAGCCTGGTGCTCAACTACGCCGGACAGGGAGCGATCGTGCTCGCCGGCGCCCCGACCGAGGGCAACATCTTCTATCGCCTGTGCCCGAGCGAGTGGCTGATGCCGCTGGTGCTGCTGTCGACGGTGGCCACCATCATCGCCAGCCAGTCGGTCATCACCGGGGCCTTCTCCATGACGCGCCAGGCGATCCAACTCGGCTGGATGCCGCGGCTGTGGGTGGCACAGACCTCCGATGAAGGCTACGGCCAGATCTACGTCGGCACGGTCAACTGGCTGCTGATGATCGTGACCGTGACTCTGGCGCTCGCGTTCCGTAAGTCCGACAACCTGGCCGGCGCCTACGGCATCGCCGTATCGGCCACGATGCTGCTCACCACGGCGCTGCTTTACACCGCGATGCGCGACATCTGGAAATGGGGGCTGGCGGCGAGCCTGGCGGTCGCGGGCCTGTTCTTCGTGGTCGACGGCAGCTTCTTCGCCTCCAACATGCTGAAGCTCCTCGACGGCGGCTACGTGCCGCTGCTGCTCGCCGCCGCGGTCTACGCGGTCATGTTCATCTGGCACCGGGGCATCGTTGCCACGGCCAGGCGCGTGCACGAGAACCCGCTGCCGGTCGCGGCCTTCTTCGCCGGGATCGAGCGCGATCGCGTGGCGCGTGTGCCGGGCACCGCCGTGTTCCTCACACGCGTGAAGGACGCGACGCCGCCCGTCATGCTCTGGTACGTGCGCCACAGTCACGCGCTGCACGAGAAAGTCATCGCGGTGACGCTCGAGACGGCCTCCGTCCCCCGGATCGCGCCGGAGGAGCGCATCCAGCTCGCGCAGCCGGTCGCCAACTTCTGGGTAGCGAGCGTCTGCTACGGTTTCATGGAGCGGCCGAACATGCCGGACCTCATGCGGCAGCTCGCCGCCCGCGGTTGCGGCGTAGTGCCGGAGAAGCTCACCTACTTCGTCGGCTCCGAACGCATCGTGCCGCGCGAGCAGGGCGGGCTGCCGCGCTGGATGGAGGCGATCTTCAGCTTCCTGCTGCGCAACGCCACGCACATGCCGGATTACCTCAATGTGCCGCGCGAGCAGCTCATCGATCTCGGGCGGCAGATCTCGATTTAGGCCCACCGCGGCGAGCTCGCTTATACTTATCGGTCTGAGGGGAATGGCGCCCAGGGGAAGCCAGATGACTCTATTGCGCGTCGCCGCAGCAGTTGCGGCGCTGCTGGCGTTGCCGTTCGCGTCCGCGAAGGCCGCCGTCGATCCCTGCGCGGCCTTCTCCTGGGACGTGCACCACGAGCGCGATCTCTTCAGCAAGCAGCCGATCGACCTCGCGAGCGGCAAGGCCATCGCCGACTCACCGACGCTGACTCCCGACCGCCTCTATGAGCTCGAGCTGCGGGCACAACCGGAGGTCACTTTCAGCGCGCCGCCGAGCCGGACCTGGCCCGAGGAGGCCACCTACGCCGGGATGGCGCGGCTCACCGTCGAGACCGCGGGCGTCTACCGCTTCGCGCTCGATCAGCCGGCCTGGGTGGACGTAGTCGTGGGCGGCGCCGTGCTGCAATCGCGTGACTCGCAGGGGCGGGTCGGCTGCAGCACACCCTACAAGATCGTCGAGTTCGCGCTGCCGGCCGGCAAACCGCTGGTGCTCGAGTTCAGCGCGAGCGTGACACCCTCGCTCAGGGTGACCGTGACCCGCTCCCCGACCCAGACGCCCTGAAGCCGCCGCGACCGCGTTAGTCTAGGCGGATGCCTGAGCTGACGGACAAGGCGGCCGCCGTCGACCCCGGCAGCGTGCCCGCGCCGGCCTCGCCGTGGAGCGCGCTGCACCAGCGCGTTTTCCGCTGGCTGTGGATCGCCACGGTGGTCTCGAACGTCGGCGGGTGGCTCTACAACGCCGCCTCCGGCTGGCTGATGACCAACCTCGATGCCGACCCGTTCATCGTCTCGCTGGTCCAGGTCGCCAACAGTGCGCCGCTGTTCCTGTTCGCGCTGCCCGCGGGTGCGCTCGCCGACCTGACCGATAAGCGCCGTTTCATCCTGGTGCTCGAGATCCTCACCACGCTGCTGTGCGCAGTCTTTGCCGCATTGGTGGCGCTCAACCGGGTGACGCCGGCGCTGCTCCTGCTCTTCATCTTCCTGGTCGGGACGCTCGGGGCCGTCGAGACGCCGGCGTGGCAGGCGATCACGCCGCTCCTGGTACCGAAGGCGTCGCTCTCCTCCGCCATCGCCCTCAACAGTGTCGGCGTCAACTTGAGTCGCGTCATAGGGCCAGCGCTTGCCGGAATCATCATCCTCGGCGCCGGCATCGCCGCACCCTTCTGGCTGAACGCGGTGAGCAACGCCGGCGTGATCGCGGTCATTCTCTGGTGGCGGCCGCCGGCGCGACACCCACGCGCCCTGCCCCCCGAGCATCTCTCGAGTGCCATGCGCGCCGGCGTGCGCTACGCGCGCTATCACGGCACCCTGCGCGCGACGCTGGCGCGCGCGGTGGGATTCTTTCTGTTTGCGAGCGCCTACTGGGCGCTGTTGCCGGTTCTGGCGCGCAGCCAGCTGAAGGGCAGCGCCACTCTCTACGGCGTGCTGCTCGCGACGCTCGGCGCCGGCGCAGTCGGCGGCGCGCTGTTCCTGCCGCGCCTCAAGGCGAGCCTCGGGCCCGACCGCCTGGTGGCGCTCGGCGAGCTCGGCACCGCGCTCGCGCTGGCGCTGTTCGCAGCCGCACACGCGGCGCCGTTGGCGCTGCTCGCATGCCTGCTCGCAGGCGCTGCCTGGATCATGGCGCTCGCGGTTCTCAACGTCTCGGCGCAACTCGCGCTGCCGGAGTGGGTGCGGGGCCGGGGACTTGCCGTCTATGCGACGGTGTTCTTCGGAACCATGAGCTTTGGGAGCGCCTGCTGGGGATTCCTCGGCTCGCATCTCGGGCTGCAGCCGGCGCATCTCATCGCCGCGGCCGGCGCACTCCTCGCCATCCCGCTCACCTGGCGCTGGAAGCTGCGCGGCGGCGCCGAACAGGACCTCACTCCCTCGATGCACTGGCCCGCCCCGGTGCTGGCCGAGGCGGTCGAGGGCGACGCCGGACCGGTGCTGGTGAGCATCGAATACCGCATCGATCCCAAGAACCGGGATGCCTTCGTCGGCGCCCTCACCCGCCTCGCCCGCACCCGCCGGCGCGACGGCGCCTACTCCTGGGGCGTGTTTCAGGACACGGCGCACGCGGGGAGGTTCGTCGAGACTTTTCTGGTCGATTCATGGCTCGAGCACCTGCGTCAGCACGAGCGCTTCACGCGCGCCGATCGCGCGCTCGAGGACCGCGTGCGCAGCTTCACGCACGAGGCGCCGCGTGTCACCCACTACATCGCCGCCGCGACCTGAAGGCGCGGGCGAGGATGTCGGCGGCTAGGTCTGGCTGCCGCGCAGATGCACTTCGCGCTGCGGGAAGGGCATGACGACGCCGCGGGCGCGGAAGGCCTCGAGCACTGCGGCACACACCTCGCCGCCGGCCGCGCCCTGATCCTCCACCAGCACCCAGGGGCGCACGGCGAGCGCCACCGCGGACTCCCCGAGCTGCAGCGGCGCTACCACCGGCGCGGGGTCCTGGAGAATGCGCGGATTGGCCGCCAGCACCTCGCGGATGATGGCGAGCGCGGCCGTGAGATCGGTGTCGTAGGCGACCCCCACGGTGAAGTCGAGCTGACGCACCCGTCCGTAGTTATGCAGGATCTCGCCGACGATCTTGCGGTTCGGGATCACGACCCGCGAGCGGTCGAGGTGCACGAGCGTGGTGCTGAAGAGCGTAATGCTCTCCACCGCCCCCTCGACCCCGGCGATCGCGATGTACTCGCCGACCTTGTAGGGCTTGGCGAAGATGATCGAGAGGCCGGCCACCACGTTGCTCAGGACCCCCTGGGTGGCGAGCGCCACTCCGGCCCCCGCGACGCCGAGCCCCGCCACCAGCGGCAGTAGCTCCACTCCGAGGTTCTGCAGCGCCATGATCGCAAACAGCAGCACGCACAGCGCCCAGACGATGCGCGTGAACAATGCGCGGATGGGCGGCTCGAGCTCGCGCCGCTCGAGCATGCGGGCAAAGCCGCCGCTCACCCATTTGCCGACGATGAACCCGGCTGTCAGGATCAGGATTGCCGTCAGCAGTCGCGGGCCGAAGCGGATCGCCATCTCGAGCATGGTGTCCTTCGCGTGGCTGATGGTCGCGACTTGCTCGTTCATGGGTGCCCTCCCCTGCGGCAACGACCCCGGGGAGTGTAACAAGGAGGGCGGCGCGAGAGGGTCGCTTCGGCGATGGTTAGGCACTTACCTAACTATTGCCTCAGGGACTATCACGCACGTCAGCGTTAAGGCATGTGCTCGCCGCGCGAGGCCACCAGGATCCGGTACCAGTCCTCGCGCGTCAGGTGCACCGAGTAGGCGGTGCGGGCCTCGCGGATGCGCGCGGGATTCTGGCTGCCGATGAGGGGAATTGGCCGCGCCGGGTGGGCCATGATCCAGGCGTAGGCCACCGCCGTGCGCGAGGTTCCGTCGCGCCGCGCAATTGCCTCGAGTGCGGCAATCACACGATCGGTGCGCGGGCTGTCGGACAACGCCCCCGTAGGCGTCGCCAGGCGGCCCTGCGCGAGCGGCGACCAGGCGAGCACACCGGTGCCGCGCCGCATGGCGGCATCGAGCGTGCCGTCGGAGAGCCCCTCGATGGCGAGCGGCGAGATCTCGTTCTGCACGCTCGCGATGGCAAATGGCAGATGGAAGGCGAGCGCCTCGAACTGTGCCGCGCTGTAGTTCGACACGCCCGCCGCCCGGATCTTGCCGGCGCGCCGCAGCTTCTCCAGGGCTTCGGCCACCTCGCTCGGGTGAGCGAGCAGATCCGGACGGTGGATCTGGTAGAGGTCGATGTGCTCGACGCCGAGGCGAGTGAGGGATGCCTCGCAGGCCGCGATCAGATGCGCAGCCGAGGAATCGTAGGGCACCGGCGGAGTGATGCCGGCCTTGGTGGCGAGCACCATGCGGTCGCGCAGCCGTGGTGCCTCGCGCAGCACGGCGCCGAGCAGCGACTCGGCGGTGCCGAAGCCGCTACCGCGCCGAAAGCCATAGACATCGGCCGTGTCGAACAGCGTACAGCCGGTCTCGAGCGCGGCTTCCACGCGCTCGCGCGGACTCGCCTCGCCCGGCTCGCCGAGACGCCACATGCCCCAGCCGAGCGGCGCGACGTTGAGGCCGCTCATGCCGAGCGCAATGCGTGCGTCCGCCGAGGGTCCGAGACTCATCACAGCCAGATAACCTCCACACGCTCGCCGCTTGCGGCCGCGCCCGCGTGCGCGGGCCGGCGGATGAGTGCATTCGCTGCGGCGAATACCGAGAGGAGCGATGTGTCCTGGTTGTCGCACGGGCGCACGCGCAGCTGCGCGTCTCCGCCGCGGGCGGCGACGGCGCGCAGGTAGAGCTCGCTGCCCGCGCTCGCCGCGATTTCGCCTTCGAGGATCGCCGTGTCACTGGCGTCATCCAGGTCGCGGCCGAGCAGGGCGGCGAGCAGCGGCCGCAGGAACAGGTGCGCACATACGAGCGCCGCCGCCGGATTGCCGGGCAGTCCCAACACCGGCCTGTCCGCGGCCCGCCCGAACCAGGTCGGCCGGCCCGGACGGATCGCGACGCGCTCGAACGCAACCTCGAGGCCCAGGCGCGCGAGAGACTGCTTCACGACATCGTAGTCGCCGACCGAGGCTCCGCCGATGACGACCAGGAGCTCGGCGCGCCGGAGCGCATCGGCCGCCGCTGCCGCGATCGCCGCCGTCGAGTCGGGACGGATCGCGAGACGCAGCGTCTCCCCGCCCCACTCCACGATCGCGGCACCCACCCCGAAGCTCACCGAGTCGTAGACCTGGTGAGCGGCGGCGGCCGCTCCGGGCTGAACCAGCTCATCCCCGGTGGCGAGCACGGCCACGCGCGGGCGCCGCGTCACCTCAACGGCGGCGGTGCCGGAAGCCGCGATGAGAGCGATATGGCGCGCGTCGAGCCGCACACCCCGGCGCACCAGCACCTCGCCGGCGCCGAAGTCGACACCTGCCTCGCGGATGTTGCTGCGCGGGTGTGCGGGAACTTCGAGCGCTACCGCATCGCCCTCGCGCCGCGCGCGCTCCTGCGGCACGACCAGGTCGACACCCGGGGGAACCGCCGCGCCGGTGAAGATGCGGACCGCGCCGCGGGCGCGCATCGGTGCTCCGTCATAGGCGCGACCGGCCGCCGCCTCGCCGAGCACCGTGAAGGGTCCTGCGCCAAGATCCGCCGCGCGAACGCCGTAGCCGTCCATCGCGGAAGCGCGGAACGGTGGCTGCGCGCGCGTCGCAATCACCGCACCGGCAAGCGTCCGGCCACTCGATGCTTCGATGGCGACCGGCTCGGAGGGGAGCGGTTTGATGCCCGACAGGATCTGCGCGCGTGCCGCCGCCACGGTCAGCTCGGCCGGCGCCATGCGGACTCAATGCTCCTGGAAACGCGGCATGACTTCCACGATCGAGCAGGGGCGATGGCGGCTGTCGAGCTGGGGCTGGATCAGCCGGTCCCAGCCGTCGCGGCAGGCACCATTCGATCCCGGCAGTGCATAGATCACCGTGCCGCGCGCGAGGCCGGCGCACGCCCTTGACTGCAGTGTCGAGACGCCGACCGTCTCATAAGAGACGAGGTGCCAGAGCACGTTGAAGCCCTCGAGCTCCTTGTCGAAGAGCTCGCGCACCGCCTCGGGAGTGACGTCGCGTCCCGTGAGTCCGGTGCCGCCCGTCGTGATGATCACGTCGATGACCGGATCGTCGATCCAGCGGCGTACCTGCTCCTGGATGAGGCGCTTGTCGTCGCGCACCAGGGCGCGCGCGCCCAGGCGATGTCCCGCGGCACCGATGCGCTCGGCGAGCAGGTCGCCCGAGGTGTCGCTGGTTGCGTCGCGCGAATCGGAGATGGTGAGTACCGCGATGGCGAGCGGCGTGAAGGCGCGCGCCGGATCGATCCTGCCTCCCGGAGTCATTGGGCTAGCTTACCCGATCCCCCGTACGGGGCGAGCGCAGGCGAGACGCGGAGCCTCGCCAGCTCTCAGCTTGCGGACCCTCAGCGCGCGGCGGCGCCCGAGGTCTCGGCGCGGTAGCGCTCGCAGGTCGTATGCACCAGATCGCGCAGGAACGCCTTCTCGTACGAGCGCAGCAGATGCGCCTGATTGCGCTCGACGTAGGCGCCTACCAGATCGTGGTCGGTGGCGATGCTCAGCAGCTGACGGAGGGTGTCGGCATCCCACCGCCATGGCAGCTCGAGCTCACAGAACGCGTGGTTATAGGCGGCGAGCTCCGCGTCCAGGGTGTCGTTCGTTGCAGTCACCGTCTCCCCCCAGGGCCTGGATGGACAACGAGGACGAGCGTACGGCCGGTGCATACCAAAGAAAACTCAAAGCTTTCTATCCCGGGCATACGATTTCCTGTATACGTCTCGCGGTCCGGCGCGTATGCTGCCCGCCGCATGAAGCACGTGACGCTCCGGCAGCTGCGGGTTTTCCTGGCCGCGGCCCGTTATATGAACTTCTCGCGGGCCGCCGAAGAGCTGCACCTGACGCAGCCGGCGGTATCGACCCAGATCAAGGAGCTCGCCGCCGGCGTCGGACTGCCGCTGTTCGAGCGCATCGGCCGCCGCAGCTACCTGACCCCCGCGGGCATCGAGCTGCAGCAGTGCGCCAAGGCCATCGTGCACCGGCTGCGCGAAACCGAGGACACGCTCGCGCAGCTCAAGGGCATCACCGGCGGTCAGCTCAATGTCGCGGTCATCAGCGCCGGCGACTACTTTTTCCCGCGCTTGCTCGCGGCCTTCGGGGCCAGCCACCCGGGCATCACCTTCAATCTCACCGTCCATAACCGCGAAGGCCTGCTGCACCAGCTGGCCGACAATCTCACCGATCTCGCGATCATGGTGCGCCCACCGCGCGACATGGACATCGTCGCACTGCCCTTCGCGCCACATCCCTATGTGATCGTGGCGGCGCCCGATCATCCGCTGGCCGGGGCCAGGCAGATCCCGCGCGCGGCACTCAATCGCGAGCGCTTCGTGCAGCGCGAGCACGGCTCGGACACCTGGAACTCGATGCGCGAGGTATTCGGCCGGCAGTTCCCACGCCTCAACATCGCGATGCAGATCCAGAGCACCGAGACCATCAAGCAGGCGGTGGTCGCCGGGATGGGGATCGCGTTCCTCTCGGCCCATACCATCTCGCTCGACCTGCGCGCGGGCAATCTGGTGGTGCTCGACGTGCAGGACTTCCCGGCCATGCTCAGCTGGTACCTGGTGCACAACCGCACCAAGCGCCTGCCGCCGGTAGCGGCCGCTTTCAAGGAGTTCCTGCTGCGCGAGGGGGCGCCGCTCATCGAGCGGCTGGTGCACTTCGATTTCCCCACGCCGCCCGGCGCTGTGCGCGTTACGGCTGCCGCAAAGGCCTCACGGCGCGCGCGGCGCCCTTAATTCAATCGAGGAAATCGCAGTAGCGGTCGACGTGCGCGGCGAGATCGAGGGTGTGCTGGCGGGTGAGCCGCTCGGCGAGCTCGGTGTCGCGCCGCTCGAGCGCCTCGATGATCTTCAGGTGATCGATGATCGAGCGGGCGGCGCGGTTGTTCTGCGAGATCGTGGCGCGGCGGACGGCGCGCACGTGCAGGAACAGGTTCCGGGTCGCCTCCTCGATGAGGCGCGAGCCGCCGAGGCGGATGATCATCTGATGAAAGGCGATGTTGGCGTCCGAGTATTCGTCGAGGTGCTCGGCGGGCGGTGAGTTCTGGAACGAGTCGAACAGGTGCCGCAGCTTGCCGATCTCGGCATCCGGCGCGTGCAGCGTCGCCAGGCGCGCCGACATGCTCTCGAGCGCCGCCCACATCTGGATCATCTCGATGATCTCGCGCTTGGACTTGCGCACGATGAAGATGCCGCGGCGCGGCATCGTCCTGACGAAACCCTGCTGCTCGAGGATCGACAGCGCCTCGCGCACTGGCGTGCGGCTCACCCCGAGCGCGTGCATGAGCTCGCGCTCATCGAGGCGCAGCGGCTGGCGCTCGGTGTAGATGTCGGTGTTGGCGATCGCGTCCTTGATGCGCGCGTAGGCCTGGTCGCGCAGGCTGACGGAATTGAGCGGTCCGAGCGCGAGCCCGCCGGCAGTGCGCTTCTTGCGCAGTGTTGCGATCGCGCTCACTCGACCTTGCCCCTCATGTAGCTACGCCCGCGTTTTGTATCCCGGAAGGCCTTAGTACGGGATCCGTAAGAGTACGTGCGATCGTGCCCTTCGCACGCCCGCGAATGGTAACTCACTGTAGCAACCCAAGTGGTATATCAGATATCACGATACGCCAATTCGCCCCCAATTGGTGCGGGTGCGGCGGGCGGCAAAGCCTGACTGCCCCCTTTACGCTCACGTTGGCGCCCTTTCAATGGCGGGCGCGTCATATTGACAAGCCTGAGATATATCACATATGGTCGACCGCCATTCAAGACAGCGCACTACCCATGCACCATTCCAGGGCCTTGGGGAGCGATCCGATGCCTCCTCATTGGGCACCGATAAAAGAAGTCCGACGCTCGTACGTGTGATGACTCAAGCAATTCGCCAACCGGCCGACATCTTCTTTTCGTTCAGGGGGAGACAGCGATGATTACCGACTCGAAGCCTCAACAAAGCTCGGTTTTCGCCAATCCTTGGATACAGCTCGTCTTCGGCATCATCTGCATGGCCTCGGTGGCCAATCTGCAGTATGGCTGGACGCTGTTCGTCAATCCGATCGATGCGAAGTTCCACTGGGGACGCGCGGCGATCCAGGTGGCCTTCACCACTTTCGTGCTGATCGAGACCTGGCTGGTTCCGGTCGAGGGCTATCTGGTCGACAAGTTCGGGCCCCGACCGGTGGTCATCGGCGGCGGCGTCCTGGTGGCGATCGCGTGGGTCATGAACTCCTACGCCGACTCGCTGCCGGTGTTGTATGTGGCCGCGGCGATCGGCGGAGTCGGCACCGGCTGCGTCTATGGCACCTGCGTCGGCAACGCGCTCAAGTGGTTCCCGGGGCGCCGTGGGCTCGCCGCCGGCTTCACCGCCGCCGGCTTCGGCGCGGGCGCGGCGCTCACCGTCGTCCCGATCTCGCACATGATCTCTTCCGATGGCTATCAACACGCCTTCTTCTTCTTCGGACTTCTGCAGGGCGCCATCGTATTCATCGTGGGACTGGCGCTCCTGGCCCCGCCGCCGCAGATCCTGGCCGCCAAGGTCAAACCGAGCACGACTGCCTACGGCTACACGCCTCAGCAGGTGCTGCGCAGCCCGGTCTTCTACGTGCTCTACGTGATGTTCGTGCTGATCGCCGCCGGCGGGCTGACCATGACAGCGGCCGTGAAACCCATGGCCGCAGATTTGAAGGTGGACAAGATCCCGGTCGATCTCTTCGGAATCACGCTGGCGGCGGGCATATTCGCGGTGTCGTTGAGCCGCATCTTTGACGGCGTCGGCCGGCCGTTCTTTGGCTGGCTGTCGGATCAGATCGGCCGCGAGCACACCATGGCGCTCGCCTTCCTCATCGGCGCCGCGGCCCTGTTCAGCTTGAATCAGATCGGCGGCACCAATCCTGTGCTCTTCGTGCTGGTGACCGCGCTCTATTTCGGGGTATACGGCGAGATCTTCAGCCTCTTCCCTGCGACCCAGGGTGATACCTTCGGCTCGAAGTTCGCGGCGGCCAATGCCGGCATGCTGTACACGGCGAAGGGTACCGGCGCGCTGCTGGTACCCATCATGGCGGCCCTGACCAAAGCGCACGGCTATGGCCTGATGTTCAACCTGTTCATGACATTCAACATCGTCGCGGCGTTGCTGGCGCTGTTTGTACTCAAGCCGATGCGGGCGCGGCACTTCGCCGTGGGTCCCCCGGCCGACGCGCCAGCCAAGGCGGCAACCGCGTAGGTACACCCGGAGCGATCGAGCAAGGACGTGCCCCGGTCAGGCTGCGCGGCCCGCGCAGCCTGACCGGCTGGCAAAGCAGATTGAAAAGGCTGGAGGAGCCATGGCAACCGCAAATCCCATACCGACCCCGACGAAATCAACCACTGCCGAGGACACCCTGCAGCGCAAGAGCCGCGAAGCGGGCGTGGTCTCGGGCGGCCACCTGGTCGCCAAGGCGCTCAAGAACGAAGGGGTCGACACGATCTTCACGCTCTGCGGCGGGCACATCATCGATATCTACGACGGCTGCATCGATGAGGGCATCCGCATCATCGACGTGCGCCACGAGCAGGTCGCAGCGCACGCCGCCGACGGCTATGCGCGGCAGACCGGCAAGCTCGGCTGCGTAGTCACCACCGCCGGCCCAGGCTGCTGCAACGCCGTGACCGGCATCGCGACTGCGTTCCGCTCCGAGAGCCCGGTGCTGCACATCGGCGGCCAGGGCGCGCTCACCCAGCACAAGATGGGCTCGCTCCAGGACCTGCCGCACGTCGACATGATGTCGCCCATCACCAAGTTCGCGGCGACGGTGCCGAGCACCGAGCGCATCGCGGATATGGTCTCGATGGCGTGCCGCGAGGCCTTCAACGGCGCTCCCGGGCCTGCGTACCTCGAGATTCCGCGCGACGTGCTCGACCGCGAGGTGGATGCCACCAAGGCGATCGTGCCCAAGCCCGGCCACTACCGCGCCTCGACGCGCTCACTGGGCGACCCGCAGGACATCCAGAAGCTCGCCGACATCCTCGTCGACTCCGAGCGGCCTGCGATCCTCTATGGCCAGCAGGTCTGGACCGCCCGTGGCCAAGACGAAGCGATTGCGCTCCTGCGCGGTCTCGATATTCCCGGCTACTTCAACGGCGGCAGCCGCGGCCTCCTGCCCCCGGGCGATCCGCATCACTTCGACCGCACCCGCAGCAACGCGTTTGCGGATGCCGACGTGATCGTGATCGTCGGCACTCCATTCGACTTCCGCATGGGCTACGGCCGGCGCATCAGCAACAAGCTGAAGCTCGTGCAGATCGACCAGGACTACCGCACGGTCGGCAAGAACCGCGACGTCGACTTAGGGCTGGTCGGCCACCCGGGCGCCATTCTCGGCGCGGTGCTGCAGGCGGCCTCCGGCAGGCTCAAGGGCGACAAGCGCCAGGCGCGCCAGCAGTGGATGAAGAAGCTCAGCGACCTGGAGGAGACCGCCACCGAGAAGCTGATGCCGCTCTTCAAGTCGAACAACCGCCCCATCCATCCCTATCGCGTCGCCTACGAGCTCAACGAGTTCCTGGCCGACAACACCATTTATATCGGCGACGGTGGCGATGTGGTGACGATCTCGGCGCAGGCGGTGCGCCCGCGCGGCCCGGGCCAGTGGATGGACCCGGGCGCGCTCGGCTCGCTCGGCGTCGGCACCGGCTTTGCGATCGCCGCGGGACTGGCGCACCCCGCCAAGGAGGTGCTGTGCTACTACGGCGACGGCTCCTTCGGCATGACGGCCTTCGACATGGAGACCGCCAACCGTTTCGGCGTGCCCTACATCGCCGTCGTCGGCAACAACTCCGCGATGAATCAGATCCGCTACGGCCAGCTCGCCAAGTACGGCGAGCAGCGCGGCAACGTCGGCAATCTGCTGGGCGACGTACCGTTCGGCAAGTTCGCGGAGATGCTCGGCGGTTACGGCGAGGAGGTGCACGACCCGGCGCAGATCGCGCCCGCCCTGCAGCGCGCGCGCGAGTCGGTGAGGAAGCTGAAGAAATCCGCGGTGATCAACATCTGGGTCGACCCGCGCGAATGGGCTCCCGGTACCAAGAACCAGACCATGTACAAGTAACGGGGAGCGGAGACTCACATGGCTAAGGCGCTGGATGGCGTTCGCATCCTCGATTTCACCCACGTGCAGTCGGGCCCGACCTGCACACAATTGCTCGCCTGGTTCGGCGCCGACGTCATCAAGGTCGAGCGCGCCGGAGCGGGCGACATTACCCGCGAGCAGCTGCGCGACATTCCGGACGTGGACAGCCTGTACTTCACCATGCTGAACCACAACAAGCGCTCGATCACGCTCGATACCAAGAACCCGCGCGGCAAGGCGGTGCTCGAGAAGCTGGTCAGGCACTGCGACGTGCTGGTGGAGAATTTCGCGCCCGGCGCGCTCGATCGCATGGGGCTCACCTGGGAGCGGGTGCAGCAGTTGAACCCGCGCATGATCTACGCCTCGGTCAAGGGCTTTGGACCTGGGCCGTACGAGGAGTGCAAGGTCTACGAGAACGTCGCCCAATGCGCAGGCGGGGCGGCCTCGACCACCGGCTTCGACGACGGTCCGCCGCTCGTCACCGGCGCGCAGATCGGCGACAGCGGCACCGGGCTGCACCTGGCGCTCGGCATCGTCGCCGCGCTCTACCAGCGCAACACGAGCGGCCGCGGCCAGCGGGTGCTGTGCGCGATGCAGGACGGGGTGCTCAATCTCTGCCGCGTGAAGCTGCGCGACCAGCAGCGCCTCGCGCGCACCGGCGTCATGAAGGAGTACCCGCAGTACCCGGACGGCAAGTTCGGCACCGCGGTGCCGCGCGCCGGTAACGCCTCAGGCGGCGGGCAGCCGGGCTGGATCATCAAGTGCAAGGGCTGGGAGACCGACCCCAACGCCTATCTCTACTTCATCACCCAGGCTCCGGTGTGGGGTGAGATCTGCAAGGTGATCGGCAAGGAGGAATGGATCACCGATCCCGACTACGCCACGCCGAACGCGCGCCTGCCGCGCCTCAAGCACGTGTTCGACACCATCGAGAAGTGGACCATGACCAAGACCAAGTTCGAGGCCATGGAGGAGTTCAACAAGCACGACATCCCGTGCGGCCCGATCCTCTCGATGGAGGAGCTGGCGGCGGAGAAGTCGCTCCGCGCCACCGGCACCGTGGTCGAGGTCGATCACCCCAAGCGCGGCAAGTATCTCTCGGTGGGCAACCCCATCAAGCTCTCGGACAGCCCGACGGAGGTCAAGCGCTCCCCGCTCCTCGGTGAGCACACCGCGGAGGTGCTGGCGGAGCTCGGCTTCAGCCAGGGCGAGATCAGCGAGCTGCGGGCCGTGAAGGTCATCTAGCAGCCGAACCAGGGAGAGACGATGGGGCACGACCAGAGTGCGGTTCGCAAGATCCTTGATGAGGCCAAAGCTGCGGCCCGCAGCTCATTGACCGCGCCGGAAGCCAAGGGGATCTGCGAGGCCTACGGCATCGCGGTACCTAAGGAAGGGGTCGCCGCCACCGCCTCCGAAGCCGCGCGGCTTGCCGCCTCCATCGGCTTCCCCGTGGTGATGAAGATCGTCTCGCCGCAGATCCTGCACAAGACCGAGGCGGGCGGCGTCGTGGTGGGGGTAAAGAGCGCCACCGAGGCCGAGCAGGCATTCACCCGGATCGTCGCCAACGCGCGCCGCTACGACGCCAAGGCGAGGATCGACGGCGTGCAGGTGCAGCAGATGCTCGCCGGCGGCCAGGAAGTGATCATTGGAGCGGTCACCGATCCCGCCTTCGGCAAGCTCGTCGCCTTTGGCTTAGGGGGCGTCCTGGTCGAGGTACTCAAGGACATCACCTTCCGCTTGGCTCCGGCGAGCCGCGAGGATGCCTTGTCGATGCTGGATGGCATCGCCGCCGCACAGATCCTGAAGGGCGTGCGCGGCGCCGCCGGCGTCGACCGCGAGTCGCTCGCCACGATGATCGTCAACGTCTCGCAGCTGGTGGCCGACTTCCCCGAGATCAGTGAGCTCGATCTCAACCCCGTGTTCGCAACGCCAGAGAGCGCGACCGCGGCGGATGTGCGCGTGGTGCTCGACTTCAAGCCCCAGCCGGTTCGTTACCGCCCGGACCAGGCGACCATCGTGCGGCAGATGAACCGCATCATGAAGCCGGATGCCGTGGCGGTCATCGGCGCCTCCGCCGAGGCGGGCAAGATCGGCAACTCGGTGATGAAGAACCTGATCAACGGCGGCTACCAGGGCGCGATCTACCCGATCCACCCGACGGCCCCCGAGATCCTCGGCAAGAGAGCCTTCAAGAGCGTCAGGGACGTCCCGGGGGTGATCGATGTGGCGGTGTTCTGCATCCCCGCCAAGTTCGTCGCCCAGGCGCTCACCGAGGTCGGGGAGAAGAAGATCCCGGGCGCGGTCCTCATCCCCTCAGGCTTCGCCGAGACCGGTAACGTCAAGGGGCAGGAAGAGATCGTCTCGGTCGCGCGCAAGTACGGCGTGCGCCTCATGGGACCGAACATCTACGGCTTCTATTACACGCCGAAGAACCTGTGCGCGACCTTCTGCACCGCCTACGACGTCAAGGGGGGCGCGGCGCTCTCCTCCCAGTCGGGCGGCATCGGCATGGCGATCGTCGGCTTCTCGCGCTCGGCGAAGATGGGTGTCTCCGCGATCGTCGGCCTCGGCAACAAATCCGACATCGATGAGGACGACCTGCTCGATTTCTTCGAGCAGGACGAGAACACGCAGATCATCTGCCAGCACCTCGAGGACTTGAAGGACGGGCGGGCCTTCGCCGAGGTGGCTAAACGCGTCTCGAAGAAAAAGCCCGTGGTGGTCTTAAAGGCCGGCCGCACCAGTATGGGCGCGCGTGCGGCCAGCTCGCACACCGGGGCGCTCGCCGGTAACGACAAGATCTACGACGACGTGTTCCGCCAGGCGGGCGTCATCCGCGCCAAGACGCTCCGCGACCTCCTGGACTTCGCGCGCGGCATCCCGCTGCTGCCGACGCCCAAGGGCAACAACGTCGTCATCATCACCGGTGCCGGGGGCTCAGGGGTCCTGCTCTCGGATGCCTGCGTCGACAACCAGCTTCAGCTCATGGCGATGCCGGCCGATCTCGATGCGGCCTTTCGCAAGTTCATCCCGCCCTTCGGCGCCGCCGGCAACCCGGTCGACATCACGGGCGGCGAGCCCCCGACCACGTACCAGAACACCGTGCGCTTAGGGCTCGAGGATCCGCGTATCCACGCGCTCATCCTCGGCTACTGGCACACGATCATCACTCCGCCGATGGTGTTCGCGCGGCTGATGGTGGAGGTCGTCGACCAGATGCGTGCCAAGGGGACGGTCAAGCCCGTGGTTGCCTCACTCGCCGGCGACGTCGAGGTGGAAGAGGCCTCCGAGTATCTCTACCAACACGGCATCCCCGCTTATCCCTACTCGACCGAGATCCCGGTGGCGGTGCTCGGCGCGAAGTATCGCTGGGCGCGGGGTGCGGGTCTGATACCGCCGGTCTGAATGGCCGGGGCGTTTGCGAGAAAAGGCAATGGTTTCTGGAGGGGCGATTCTAGTTCCAGCCACATCTCGAAAGGGGGATGTCTCTATGTTCAGTACCAAATGGCAGCGACCGCTGGTGGCAGCACTGGCGGCCCTGCTGGTCGTCCTCAGCTACTCGACTGAGACCGCAGCTCAGTCATCGGACCAGGATGCGCGCATGCGCGCGCTGCAGCAGCAGGTCGATGAGCTGAACAGGGAGCTCAAGAGCATCAAGGAGGAGCAAACGAAGACGTCCAAGGTCGTCAGCACCTCTGAGAAGCGCTTCGACACGTTCATGAAGGGCTTTTTCGGCACCATGGACATTTCGCTCGACTACACCACCAAGGGCATGAACGACATGGTGGCCTATCCCTATAGCCTGGCGCCGGGCGTCACCAGCCCCTCGGGCCCGTTCGTGGTCACCGGTGGCCCCAAGGAGGGACCGGTCGGTAACGTCGGCTGGCTGGCGGCGATGTCGAGCAACGGCTCGAATG